>Ga0209709_10000035_pt1 | contig 117524 bp, 106 predicted proteins | sample ArcticOcean_MG_C_2_FD_187435 | JGI IMG/M metagenome (GOLD analysis project Ga0209709, IMG submission 187435) | Marine microbial communities from western Arctic Ocean - ArcticOcean_MG_CB4_136 (SPAdes) (version 2) | ecosystem: Environmental > Aquatic > Marine > Oceanic | place: Arctic Ocean...
TATGACAGCAATGGAATTATCTCTAGTTTTTATGATAACCAAGTAGACAACTATAAACAAGATCATTTTCAATTTCATTGGACTCAAAAATATTCTAATCTATGGTCTTCTAATGTAGGTTTAAATTATACCAACGGAAGGGGTTACTACGAGGAATATAATAACCAAGACAGTTTTGATTACCTTAAACTCAACCCCTTAAATATAGGAGATGAAATAATTAACGCAACAGCAAATATTAGCCGCAAGTGGTTGGATAATGATTTTTATGTTGGAACCTTTTCACTAAACTACAACAACAAGCAAACTAATGCTGTTTTAGGAGGTTCTTATAGCAACTATACTGGCGATCATTTCGGGACCTTAATTTGGGCTCAATACACCAGTAACGCCGAGCCTAATCATCGTTTTTACGAAAGTGAAGCGACTAAAAAAGATTTTAATCTTTATGCAAAAGTAACTCATCAAATAGGAACGGATTGGACTGTGTTTGCCGATTTACAGCACCGAAATGTTAGATACAGTACTTTGGGAACAGTAAAAGGTCCCTTAAACATCGCAGTAGTGGATAAGCTTAATTTTTTCAATCCAAAAGCTGGGATAACTTATCGAGCGTCTGATGTTTCGCGACTTTATATTTCTTATGCTAAAGCACAGCGGGAACCCAACAGAAGTGATTACGAAAATGGGAACCCAAAACCAGAATCTTTAAATGATTATGAATTGGGGTGGCGCTATAATAAGGAGAAAATACAAGTACAAGCAAACATGTATTTTATGGATTATAAAAATCAATTGGTTTTAACCGGTGCTTTAGATGAAGTTGGGGAACCCATTCGAACAAATAGTGGAGATAGTTATCGTTTTGGACTAGAAGTAGAAGCTGCAGTTCGATTGGCAGATCAATGGGTATGGCAACCAAATATTGCTTTAAGCTCAAACAAAAATGAGGAATTTTATTTTAATAGAGATGGGCAACTTCAAAATCTAGGAAAAACAAACATTTCATATTCCCCGGCTATTGTAGGGGCTAGTAATTTAGTCTATTCTCCTAATACTGTTTTTAGAATTGCATTATTAACTAAATATGTGGGCGAACAATACATGGGTAATATAGACGCAGACCTCTCTAAGTTAAAAGCATACTTAACAAATGACATCAACATAAGCTATGTATGGACACCAAACAGTTGGATTAAAGAAGCTCAGTTTTCCTTGTTGTTTAATAACATCTTGAATGAATTGTATAGTTCAAACGGATTTTTTTACACGTTTGATGATGATTATTCAGTACCGAATGTGATAACTACTATTGAAGGTGTAGGATATTATCCTCAGGCTGGAGCTAATTTTTTGTTGGGGGTGACTTTTAGATTTTAATATCAATGTGCTTCAAGCCAATTTTCTCCTATACCTAGATCAACAACCAAGGGAACGTCCATAACAAAAGCATTTTCCATTTCTTCTTTTACCATTGCACTTAAAGATTCAGTTTCAGTTCTAGGGACATCAAAGACCAGTTCATCATGAACTTGAAGAAGCATTTTCGCCTTCCAATCTCCTGTTTCTAGACGCTTATGAATATTAATCATAGCAATTTTAATGATATCGGCAGCACTCCCTTGAATGGGAGCATTAACAGCATTCCTTTCTGCAGCTCCACGAACAATAGCATTTTGAGAAAGGATGTCTTTTAGGTATCTCCTGCGTCCAAGCACTGTAGCAACATAACCGTTGTCGCGAGCAAAATCTATCTGAGAACTCATGTACGCTTTTAATTTAGGATAACTCTCGTAATAGGTGTCTATCAATTCTTTAGATTCAGATCTACTTAAATCAGTTTGCTGACTAAGTCCAAAAGCAGAAACCCCATAAATGATCCCAAAATTAACCGTTTTGGCATTACTTCTTTGAGTTCGCGTAACTTCTTCTAGGGGAACTCCGAAGACTTTAGCGGCGGTTGTTGCATGAATATCTTCGTTATTTTGAAAAGCAGCAACCATAGAAGGGTCTTTACTAAGTGCCGCTATGATACGCAATTCAATTTGCGAATAATCTGCTGCGAGCAGCACATGATTTTCGTCTCTTGGGATGAACGCTTTTCGTACCTGTTGTCCGCGTTCTGTTCTAATGGGTATGTTTTGTAAATTGGGAGCATTACTACTTAGGCGACCCGTAGCTGCAACTGCTTGATTGTATACCGTATGTACTCGTCCAGTTTTAGGATTGATTTCATCGGGTAATGCAATTACATAGGTGCTTAAAAGTTTTTGGATGGAACGCCAATTTAGAATATCAGCAATTATAGAATGTTTTTTTGCTAAGGAAGACAAAACATCTTCTGCAGTCGAATATTGACCTGTTTTCGTTTTTTTAGGTTTTTCAACTAATTTAAGTTTATCAAACAATACAAGTCCAAGTTGTTTTGGCGAAGCAAGATTGAATTCCTCTCCAGCTTGTTCAAATATTTCTTTTTGTAACCGAGCACTATCGATTTCTAATGTTTTTGCAAACTCATTTAAAAAAGACACATTCAAATTAATTCCTTCTTTTTCCATTGCAGTAAGAACTGGAACAAGAGGAAGTTCTACTGTTTGAAATAGTTTTTGGTTATCAGCGGCATCCAATTCTTTTTCAAAATATTGTTTTAATTGCCATGTAATATCGGCATCTTCAGCCGCATATTGGGTTTGGTCTTTCAGGCTTACATCTCTCATGTTGCCTTGGTTTTTACCTTTTTTACCAATCAAATCAGTAATGGGTTGCGGCTCATAGTTTAGATAAGAAGCTGCAAGAATATCCATTCCATGACGACGGTCAGGATTAATCAAATAATGTGCAATAAGGGTGTCGTATAAAGGGCCTTTTACGCTGAGGTTGTAATTCGAAAGAACTTTGAGATCATATTTAAGGTTGTGCCCAACTTTTTCTATCCCTTCTTGCTCAAAAAACGGACGAATTTGCTCTATAATTTTCTGAGCATCTTTTTGGTCATCGGGAAAAGGGAGATAATAGCCTTTGTGATTTCCCCAACTAAAAGCAATTCCAACTAATTCAGCTTCAAGCGCATTGATGCTTGTAGTTTCTGTATCAAAACAAACGCTTTTTTGCTTCAATAATTTTTCCATTAGAAGGCTAAATGCAAGGGGACTGTCTATGTATTGATAAGCATGAGGTGTGTTTACTAAAGTTTGTTTACTTTGGATTGTGTCTTCAGTTGGAGATATTATTCCAGCTCCAGCAGGAGCAAATAAATCCATTTGCCCATTATTTGCAATGGGTGTAGGACTGACTACGACATTTTTTTCTTTTGGAACAGCAACAACCCCTGATGAGTTAAAAATACGCTGAATAGTTTCTTGCATCCTCCTAAATTCTAACTCATCAAAAAGAGGTTGAACCTCTTGAATATTAGGATCAGTTAGCTTATATGAATCTGCTTCGAATGTAACCGGGACATCTAAAATTATTTTTGCAAGCTCCTTAGAAAGCATTCCCAATTCTTTATTGGCTTCAATACGTTCTTTCATTTTTCCTTTTAGCTGATGAGTATTCTCTAATAAAACCTCCATACTTCCATATTCTTTAAGGAATTTTTTAGCGGTTTTATCACCCACTCCAGGAAGTCCAGGGATATTATCAACGGCGTCACCCATCATCCCTAAGTAATCAATTACTTGTTCTGGTCGTTCAATCTCAAATCGAGCTTGAACTTCAGGGATCCCCCATATTTCGATTGCATTCCCCATTCTTGCAGGGCGATACATGAATATGTTTTCCGAAACCAATTGTGCAAAATCTTTATCAGGCGTTACCATAAAAGTTTGAAAACCTTCTTTCTCCGCCTGTTTAGCTAGAGTTCCAATAATATCGTCTGCTTCAAAGCCTGCTTTTTCTATTACTGGAATTTGCATTGCCTCTAGGATTTGTTGGATGTACGGAACAGCAATTTTAATGGCTTCTGGAGTTTCATTTCTGTTGGCTTTATAGTCTTCAAAAAGCTCTTTCCTAGATACTGAACCTCCCTTATCAAAACAAACTGCTAGATAATCAGGCTTTTCCCTTTTAATTACATCAAGTAAAGAATTCATAAACCCAAAAATAGCTGAGGTGTCCATCCCTTTAGAATTGATTCTAGGGTTTTTTATAAAAGCGTAATACCCTCTAAAAATAAGGGCAAAAGCATCGAGTAAAAAAAGTTTTTTTGGTTTGGACATTCTTTATTTTTTTATGGCAAGAAGATACAAAATGATATGGTTTTTCAAAGCTATGAATCAAATTCAAAACTGTTTTTAAGGATCAGGCAAGTTTGATTTGTTTTAGGGCATTCATTTGATTGTTTAGTTATACGGTGCTCATTTTTTATTCTTTTAATAAAATTTAGAACATTTATAGCTTTTTCAATCAGAATATAAAAAGCTATCCCCTCGAATTTAGCTTTCATAAATTTAGTCCAAAAAAAAATCGCTCCTAAGAGCGATTTAATACCTGTAAGAAGTATTGGCTTATCCTAGCGCTAAACGTCTAAAATTAGTAACTGTAAGCTCTGTATCTACAGATTTTACATATTGTGCTACACTTTGTTTATTGTCTTTGATGTAATCTTGGTTTACTAGAGTATTGTCTTTAAAGAAACGCTTAATTTTTCCTTTAGCGATGTTGTCTAACATAGCTTCTGGCTTTCCTTCTAAACGTAATTGATCTTTTGCAATCTCAATTTCTTTTTCAATAACCGAAGCATCAACCCCATCTTCATTCAAAGCAAGAGGGTTCATTGCCGCAGCTTGCATAGCAACATTTTTGGCTACTTCTGCAGCATCATCAATAGGAGCAGAAAGACCAACTATTGTTGCTATTCTATTTCCAGCATGAATGTAATGACCAACAAAAGCGTCTTCAATTCTTTCAAAACCACCGATTTCGATTTTCTCTCCAATAACTCCAGTTTGCTCAATTAGTTTTTCCGCTACAGTCATACCACCCAAATCAGCAGCTAGAAGACCTTCTAGTGAAGTTTGATTAAGTGCAACATCTAAAATTGAATTTGCAAGTGCAAGATAAGAGTCGTTTTTAGCAACGAAATCAGTTTCGCAGTTTACAGAAACAAGAACAGCAGCTGTATTTTCAGCATTTACTCTTGCCAAAACTGCACCTTCCGCTGAATCACGATCTGCACGTTTTGCAGCAACTTTTTGTCCTTTTTTTCTAAGATTTTCAACAGCTAAGTCAAAATCCCCTTCCGCTTCTACAAGCGCGTTTTTACAATCCATCATACCAGCTCCTGTGGCTTGACGTAATTTATTTACTTCTGACGCAGTAATTTTCATCTGTATAATTATTTAAAGATCAATTAAGATTAAGCTTCTTTAGGAGCTTCACCTTCTTCTTTAGTTTCAATTTCAGGAGCAGCCTCCTCTTTAGCTGGTTCTGTCTCTACTACCGCAGCAGCTTCTAATACTTTTTCAGCTTCTTCTGTTTTAGCAGCTTTTTTAGCTGGAGCTGCTTTCTTAGCAGGTTTAGCTTCTTTCACTGGTGCCGCTTTTTCAACTTCAGCAGTTTCTATAGCTGGAGCTTCTTTCTTAGCAGGTTTAGCTTCTTTCACTGGTGCCGCTTTTTCAACTTCAGCAGTTTCTAAAGCTGGAGCTTCTTTCTTAGCAGGTTTAGCTTCTTTCACTGGTGCCGCTTTTTCAACTTCAGCAGTTTCTAAAGCTGGAGCAGCAACTTCTTCTTGCCCTTTGTTTTCAGCATCCTTTTCAGATTGACGTTCTTTTAGACCAACAGCAACTGATTCAGTTACTAAGCTTAAGATTTTGTCTACTGATTTAGAGGCATCATCGTTTGAAGGGATTACAAAATCAACATCTCTAGGATCTGAATTTGTATCTACCATTGCGAAAATTGGAATTTTCAGCTTCTGAGCTTCTTTAATTGCAATGTGTTCGCGTTTGATGTCTACAACAAACAAAGCGCCAGGAAGACGTGTCATGTCCGTAATAGAACCTAAATTTTTCTCAAGTTTAGCACGTAAACGGCTAACTTGAAGTTTTTCTTTTTTAGAAAGAGTTTCGAATGTACCGTCTTTCTTCATACGATCAATAGCAGCCATTTTTTTAACAGCTTTACGAATCGTTACAAAGTTAGTTAGCATTCCACCAGGCCAGCGTTCAGTGATGTATGGCATTTTGACATTGCTTGCTTTTTCAGCAACAATGTCTTTTGCCTGTTTTTTGGTTGCAACAAACAAAATTTTACGGCCAGATGCTGCAATCTTTTTCATTGCATCAGCTGCTTCTTCAATTTTAGCTGCAGTTTTGTAAAGGTTGATGATGTGAATTCCATTACGCTCCATGTATATGTAAGGAGCCATGTTTGGATTCCATTTTCGGGTTAAGTGACCGAAATGTACGCCTGCATTTAACAGGTCTTTTACGTCGATGTTTGCCATTGTTGTTAGTTTACGTTCCGTAGTTAGCAATAGTGAAGTGGCTTTTTTTTAAAGGCCTCCACTATTTAGATGCTAAACTAAATCTCGTTTTCACGAGTGGGCAACGGGTTATTAAAATATGAACGAATCCTTTTTTATAAAAGGACAAAAAAATATTAACGTTTAGAGAACTGGAATTTCTTACGAGCTTTCTTCTGACCGAATTTTTTACGTTCAACCATACGAGGATCACGAGTCAATAAACCTTCTGGCTTAAGAGTTTCTCTGTTTTCTTCATTGATTTTACATAAAGCACGAGAAATAGCTAAACGAACTGCTTCCGCTTGTCCGTTACTTCCTCCACCTACAACTGTAATTTTTACATCATAGTTTCCTTCTGTTCCTGTAAGAGCAAAAGGCTGAACCACTTTGTATTGTAAAGCTGGTGTTGGAAAATATTCTGCGTAATCTTTTTTATTAACGGTCATTGCTCCTTTCCCTTCGGAAATGAAAATTCGAGCTACTGAAGTCTTACGACGTCCAATTGTGTGTATTACCTCCATTATTTGAATTTACTTAGTTTGATTGTAGTTGGATTCAACCCTTCATGTGTATGTTCCGAACCACTAAATACTTTTAGGTTTCTGAATAAAACAGCTCCTAATTTGTTTTTAGGCAACATTCCCCGTACAGCATTTTCAACTAAACGAGTAGAACTCTTGTTGTACAATTGTTCTGCAGTTAATTTACGCTGTCCACCAGGATACCCAGTGTGACGAATATATACTTTCTGCTTCCACTTGTCTCCAGATAATTCAATTTTATCTGAATTAAGAACGATGACATTGTCGCCACAGTCTACGTGCGGAGTGTAATTTGGCTTGTTTTTACCTCGAATGATTTTGGCAACCTCAGATGCCATTCTCCCTAAGGGCATTCCTGCAACATCTACCACAACCCATTGTTTGTCAACAGTGTTGCTATTAGCAGAGATGGTTTTATAACTTAATGTATTCACAATATATGTTTTTTATGTGTACGTTTCCCCCTGTTAGAGGGCTGCAAATGTACTACATTATTTTTTTTTCGCCAATAGTCAGCCAATCTTTTTTATCAAAAGTTTGGAACTAGCTTCCTTGTGGTCAACTATTAAGGTTTTTACTTAAAAACGCGTACTAAAATGGAAGATCGTCTTCTACCGCTTTATCTTCTTCATCACTAGCTTGAAACGGTGCTGCAGGGGGCATAGGAGGCATTTCGGAAGGCGCGCTAGCAGCCTGACCTTCAATTCTCCAACCTTGTAAGGAATTGAAGTATTTTGTCTCTCCTTGAGGATTAACCCACTCTCTTCCTCTTAGGTTTATTCCAATTTTCACTGGCTGACCTACACTAAAAGAATCCAATAAGTCACATTTATCTTGAACAAACTCAACTAATATATGCTGAGGATATTGTTCTTCAGTGGTAACCACAACTTCACGTTTTCTGAATCCCTTGTCTCCATAAGTTTTTGTTTCATCGAGCCATTTTATTTTACCTGCTACTTCCATATGTTCTATAAATTTTACTAGCGACAAAAATATAAAATTTTAGACAGCTATTCCTATTGAATCTGTTTTTCCTTTTTATGTTATCTTTACTGGGTAGATTTTTAATTATGTACAGCTTTTTTTCTCAAACTAAGATTAAGCCATGGATGTTCTTATGCATCTTTTCTATTGTTGCTTTGATTTTATGGAACACCAATGTTCTTTTTCAAATTTTAAAGGAAGAAGAACGCACTAAAATGGAATTATGGGCCACAGCGCAGCAAGAGTTAATTGAAAATTCTGATTTAAGTCGCGATTATGGTATTCTTGCCTTTGATGTAATTCAAAAAATAGGGGTAACTCCCATAATTCAAGTAGATTCTTCGAATTACATTAAAGATTTCAAAAACATTGACTGGGATGCTTCAAAATACCCTGACTCTATAGCTCTCTATGATTTATTATCTCACCTTAAGGCAGAGAACGATCCCATCGAAATTCGGTACAAAGATATTGTTAACCAAACATTGTATTATGGGGATTCTAAATTGCTAAAAAAACTGCAGTATTACCCACTAGCCATGTTGCTTATTCTTTTACTTTTTGCCGCAGTACTTTTTTTCTTTTTTCAAACAACCAAAGCATCTGAGCAAAATCGTTTATGGGCGGGTATGGCTAAAGAAACTGCGCACCAAATCGGAACACCTTTGAGCTCTCTTATGGGATGGATTACGCTACTTAAAGAACAAAAAATTGCTCCAGCATCGTTAGATGAAATGGAAAAAGATGTTGATCGACTTTCAGTAATTACTGAACGATTTTCTAAAGTTGGCTCGCTTCCAGAATTAAATAATCATGATGTTGTGCATGCAACTGAAGAAGCTTTACTGTATTTAAAGAAAAGAAGCTCTCAATTAATTCAGTGGACATGGAAGCTCCCTCAAAATGAAATTCAAATACCCATTAATCTTCCTTTGTATAGCTGGTCCCTGGAGAATTTAATTAAAAACGGGATTGATGCCATGAAAGGCACAGGAGATTTAAACCTTGAGCTTTCTGAATCATCACAATACATAGTCATTAGAATTTCAGATTCCGGGCAGGGAATTACTCCAAAAAACATCAAAAGCATTTTTAATCCAGGTTTTACAACAAAGAAACGCGGCTGGGGACTTGGATTATCACTAGTCAAAAGAATAATCGTTGATTATCATCAAGGAACCGTTGAGGTATTGAAATCAGAAATAGGACAAGGAACTACTTTTGAAATACGCTTAAAGAAGTCAAAATAAAACTTTAAAGTGCTGCTGAAATTTGTTCAGCAAGAGAAGACATTTCTTCTCCACCTAGTGCTAACTTATTTCCAAAAGTAGCGTCTTCCATTCCGTTCAAAGGAATTAAATGTACGTGGGTGTGGGGCACTTCTAGACCTATCACTGTAACGCCAATTCTTTTGCAAGGGATTACTTTTCTTAGTGCCAAAGCAACTCTTCTAGAGAACATCATTAAATCAGTATATGCTTGAGCATCTAAATCAAAAATCTTATCAACTTCTTTTTTAGGAACACAAAGGGTGTGTCCTTTTGAGTTTGGATTTATATCTAGAAAAGCAATGTGATGTTCGTCTTCTGTTATTTTGTAACAAGGAATCTGACCTGCGATAATTTTCGAAAAAACACTAGACATCTTAACTTCTGCTAATTTTAGTGATTTCGAGCTTAATGGTTCCATTAGGTACGCTTATTTCTGCCATATCTCCAACTTCTTTTCCAAGTAAACCTTGTCCAATCGGAGAGTTTACTGATATTTTACCAGTTTTCAAATCGGCTTCACTCTGAGCAACTAGGGTATAAGTCATTTTCATGCCGTTTGCCTTGTTAACTAATTCAACTGTGGAAAGAACCAAAACCTTAGAAGTATCCAATTGAGATTCGTCAATTAGACGAGCGTTTGCATAATTTTCTTCCATTCTGGCAATGCGCATTTCTAACATGCCTTGAGCTTCTTTGGCAGCATCATATTCAGCATTTTCACTTAAATCTCCCTTGTCTCTTGCCTCGGCTATTGCTTGGGAAGCTTTTGGGCGTTCGATATCTTTCAAATAATTGAGCTCTTCTTTTAATTTATTTAAACCTTCTTGCGTGTAGTATGAAGTTTTACTCATTTTTACTTAATTTTAATGATAATAAAAAACCCCACCATAAGGAAGGGCTGTTATACAAATATAAGAATTTGAGTGATTTAACCCTATTTTTAAAAAAGAAGTTCTGGAGCTCAGTTTTTTTAGGCTTTCTTTTTTCATCTTGTTCAAGTCCAGATATAGTAAGGAATCCCTATTTAGCAGAATATAGTTTTCAATTTCAAATTAATCTTAATTTACCAGAATATGATGATTTGAGATTTGCAGGAGGAACACATTTAATTCCTCAGCTAGGCAACAAAGGGGTCTTGGTTTTTAATCTAAACGGGATCGATTATTTTGCATGGGACGCCAGTTGTCCAAACCACAAACCAAGCAGCTGCTCTCAAACTCAAATTATTGGAGTTTTAACTGAATGCTCTTGCGAAGAATATCAATACAGTTTAGCAACTGGTCAATTGCTTAACCCTCCAGAAAATTCAGATCAAATGTATCCTTTGCTTTTTTATAGAGCTGAAACAAGAGGAAATTCAATTATCATATCCAATTAAAGATTTGTTTTTAATACTCCTAAAATAACCTCAGCAATACCAGCCGGGTCAAGTCCAACTACTTTTTGAAGCTGAGAGGTAGTTCCATGAGGTATGAAGCTATCAGGAATTCCGATTCGCTTTACAGCTTGTGAATACCCGTGATCATTTGCCCATTCCAAAACAGCACTTCCTGCTCCTCCCAATAAGGCTCCATCTTCAACTGTTATAATTGAAGTGTAGTTTTTAAAAACATGATGCAAAAGTTCAGTGTCTAAAGGTTTGATACTTCCCAGGTCATAATGTCCAGGCGTGCATTTTTCTTTAAGTAGTTCCATTGCTTGAGATACATTATCAGCTTTAGTTCCTACAGAAATTAAGGCAGTTTGTTTTCCAGACTTAATCTGCGTTCCTTTTTCAAAATCAATTTTCTCAAAAGGCAATTCCCATTCAGGCAGGTTTCCATGGCCTCTCGGATAACGAATGGCTACAGGACCGCTAATTCCAAGTTGAAGGGTATATAGCGTATTTCGAAGTTGGATTTCATTTCTAGGAGCTAAGATGCGCATATTAGGAATTGCTCTTAACATGGCAATATCAAAAACCCCATGGTGTGTTGGGCCGTCTTGACCAACTAGACCTGCTCGGTCTAAACAAAACACAACGCCTAGGTTTTGAAGTGCAACGTCATGAATTACTTGGTCGTAGGCTCGTTGTAAAAAGGTAGCATAGATAGCACAAAAAGGGAGCAAGCCAGCTGTTGCCATTCCAGCAGCTAGTGTAACTGCGTGTTGTTCTGCTATTCCTACATCAAAACTTCTGTCAGGGAAAGCGTCCATCATTAGTTTCATAGAACTCCCCGTGGGCATCGCAGGAGTAATTCCAACAATAGTCTCATTTTGAGCAGCCAAAGTGACTAAGGTCTTTCCAAATACATCTTGATATTTTGTTGTTGGCTGTTCTGTTTTTGGAATTAAAATTCCCGTTTTTCTGTCAAATTTACCAGGTGCATGATAAGTTACTTGATCCAGTTCTGCTGGTTCAAGTCCTTTACCTTTTTTTGTCACTACATGAATAAGCCGAGGACCTTTTTGGTTTTGTATTACTTCAAAAGCTTTTATTAATCCTTTCAAATCATGACCATCAATAGGCCCTGTATAAGGTATATTCAAAGCCTGAAAAATATTTTCGGAAGGAATATCTTGCTGTTTTACTTTCTCAAAATAATGTTTTAGTGCCCCAACACTAGGATCTATACCAATAGCGTTATCGTTGAGTACAATAATTAAATTTGCATCACTTACCCCAGCATGATTAAGAGCTTCAAGAGCCATTCCACCAGCTATAGAAGCGTCTCCAATGACAGCAATATGGATTCGGAAGTCTTTTTTTTGTTGATTTGCTAGCGCCATACCTAGAGCTGCCGAAATCGAGGTAGAGGCGTGACCAGTTCCAAAAGCATCATAAACACTTTCTGCTCTACTCGGAAAACCACTCAGTCCTTCCCACTGTCTGTTAGTTCCAAACTGATTACGTCTCTCGGTCAGAATTTTATGGCCGTAGGCCTGATGACCGACATCCCAAATTAGCTGATCAATAGGGGTATTAAAAACATAATGTAGCGCAATCGTTAGTTCAACAACACCTAGACTTGCACCTAAATGACCTTCTTTAGTAGCTACAACATCAATTATTTCCTGGCGAAGCTCCTCTGCCACATGGGGTAAAGCAGCTTGAGTAAGCTCCCTAAGTTTTTCAGGAGAACTAATCTTAGATAAAAGACTTTCTTGTTTCACAAAGCAAAGGTAGTAGTTAATTCAGGATTATGAATTGTGAAATGCTTACTTTTAAGGATGGAATTGGATGACACCTACTTTATGCAAAAAGCAATTGAGCAAGCTGAGCTGGCTTTCGAAATTGACGAGGTTCCTGTAGGGGCTGTTGTTGTTATTGATCAGCGCATTATAGCTCGTGCTCATAACCTCACCGAGCGCCTTAAAGATGTTACTGCGCATGCTGAAATGCAGGCAATTACATCGGCTGCCAATTTTCTAAACGGTAAATATTTAAAAGGGTGTACGCTCTACGTTACACTTGAACCATGCGTAATGTGCATGGGAGCTTTATATTGGAGTCAGTTAGATCGAATTGTTTTCGGAGCCTCTGACATTAAAAGAGGGTTTGTTTCTCAGGGGGTAAAACCACATCCAAAATCTAAAATTCAAGGCGGAGTACTATCCCAAAACTCTAAGGAACTGATGGAGTGTTTTTTTAAAAAAAAGCGCTAAAAAAAGCACTTACAAAGAGTGCTTTTAAAAAATCAAAATAAAATACTTTTTAAAGGATTTGAATTTGTGCAGCCACTTTTCCTTTTTGACCATCTTCTTCAACATATTGAACTTTGTCGCCCTCATTTAGATTTCCTCCATCGAGAGACGTTGCATGGACAAAAATGTCCTGTCCTGTTTCATCATTTGTTATGAAACCATAACCCTTTGATGAATTAAAAAATTTTACTGTACCTGTCATAATAATAGATTAATATCAACAAATTTACATTTTTGTTTCAATTTCGCCATTAAAATGAAGTAAAAATATTGATAGTCAACACGTTTACTTTTTTTTATTAGTCATTTTCCGCATATTATCATCCGTTAACATGTAGTCCGAAATATTTTTATTTTTCCATCTATGATAAAGAAATATAGGTAAATAAACGAATGCTCCAAATAAAACACCCAACCCTATTATTTTTTCACCATCCTTATAATCAACGAGTTCCTTGACGTAATATCCTCGAAGTATAATTCCCAACATAACAAAAAATAAAATTCTAAGTATATATTTCATATCATTTGATTTAAACAAGTAGTCTTAACTAAAGTGGGTCACTAACCCGAATAAGTTCGCGGCGGTAAACCGATAATAATTTTGATTTAGAAACAAATCCCATGAATTTTCCATCTTTAAGTACGGGTAAGTTCCATGCACTACTGTCCTGAAATTTACGCATAATGACTTTCATGTTGTCTTTTTTGTAGTTGATTACATTTGGGGGACTGTGCATTAATGAACGAACATATACGCTTTCATAAAGGGTAGCATCGAACATGAATTCCCTAATATTATCTAACAAAACGATGCCTAATAAATCATTTTCTTTATTCAAAACTGGAAATAAATTTCTTTTAGACTTTGCAACACCTTCCACTAACATAGTTCCTAAAGTCATCTCTGGAGAAAGAATACAGAAATTTTTTTCAATGAGCTTATCTAGTTGCATAAGGGTAAGAATGGTATCGTCTTTATCATGAGTCAATAAAGCATCTTTTTTGACTAAGTCAGTTGTGTAAACCGTAGTCGAAACATAGTATTTAGAGATTGCAAATGCTAAGGACGAAGTAATCATTAAGGGAAGAAATAAGGCATATCCGCCCGTAAGTTCTGCAATTAAGAAAATAGCTGTTAGTGGGGCGTGTAATACACCAGCAATTAATCCAGCCATTCCTACCAGTGTGAAATTACTAACGGATATTGGGGTGTTTGTAATTCCAATTGCATTAATGATTTTTGCAAACGCATGACCCAAAGCGCTTCCCATAAATAGTGCTGGAGCAAAAACCCCACCTTTACCACCAGCTCCAAAAGTCAAGCTAGTTGCAATTACCTTAAAAAAAACAAGTCCTAATAACAGGAATATAACGGTCCAAGTATGATCAAAATCTTGAATCAAAAAAGAGGTTCCAATGGCGGCTATATAATCTTCTCGAAGTAAATTATTAATGGTTTCAAAACCTTCACCATATAAAGGTGGAATCAAAACAATGAGTATGCTTAAGCAAACCCCTCCAAAAAGTAACCGCTGATACCCTTTTAATCTTACCTCAAAAAAATGTTCAATCCACAAGTATACCTTAGTAAAGTAGACAGAGCCTAAGCCGGCAATAACTCCAAAAAGCATATAATATCCAATGTGGTTTAAGTCAAAGGTGTCTTTTAAGATAAATGGAAGCAATTGGGTGGATCCGAAAAAAAAGTATGTCGTGAGTAAAGCTGAGATAGAAGCAAATAAAAGAGGGAGTAGTGAAGCCAAAGTTAAATCCAAGCTAAAAACCTCGATAGCAAATATTATTGCTGCAATAGGAGCTTTGAAAATTGCAGACATTGCTCCAGCAGCTGCACATCCAATTAATAAACTTCGGGTAGCTTGATTTAAGTGTAAAAGTCTAGAAAGGTTAGAAGCAATACTTGCTCCTCCAGAAACAGTAGGCCCCTCCAAACCCGCAGAGCCTCCAAATCCAATGGTTATTGGTGCAGTAAAAATCGAAGCAAACATCTGATACACTGGCATAAGTCCTTTGCGTTTTGATAGCGCATAAAGGACCGATGGAATTCCATGATTAACCGGTTTTTTTATTCCATATCGAATAATTAGTATCGTCAGAACAATACCTATGATTGGAAAAATAAAATAAAAAAGTGATTGGTATTCAAAATTTACATTAGTAATCTGTTGCTGAAAAAAATAAGTGGTATTTTTTATTAATGCAGCTAAAAGTCCCGAAAGAATCCCTACAACAATACTTACAAAATAAATGAATTGCTTGTTGGGGATGTTTTTTATTCTCCAAACGAGGAATTTTTTCAACATTAAATTCCCATGTAGTTCCATTATTTTTTTTGTTTGAGAACCAAATTTAGTTCCTCCAACTGGGTTGAGTCAATTGAAGCGGGGGCGTCGATCATTAAATCACGTCCGCTGTTGTTTTTTGGGAAAGCTATAAAATCTCGAATAGTTTCTTGACCTCCAAGTATTGCCACCAAACGATCCAAACCAAGTGCAATTCCTCCATGAGGTGGAGCACCATATTGAAAAGCCTCCATTAAAAATCCAAACTGAGCTTGAGCTTCTTCTTTAGTAAATCCAAGTAAATCAAACATGGTTTCTTGAACTTTAGCATCGTGAATACGAATAGAACCTCCACCAATTTCATTTCCATTGAGCACCAAGTCGTACGCATTTGCATTAACAGCACCTGGATCTGTAGCTAATAAGCTCATTTGTTCAGGCTTTGGAGCTGTAAATGGGTGATGCATTGCATGGTAGCGTTTGCTTTCTTCGTCCCATTCTAGAAGTGGAAAATCTACTACCCAAAGTGGAGCAAAAGTTTCAGGATCTCTGAGTCCTAATTGCTCTGCTAGCTCCATTCTTAAAGCAGAAAGCTGCCCTCTTGTTTTATTAGTTTCACCAGCCATAATAAGCACTAAATCACCAGCGGATGCTTGTGTTTGTTTAGCCCAATTTGTTAAATCTTCTTGAGAATAAAATTTATCTACGGAGGATTTATAACTGCCATCTTCATTACACTTTACCCAAATCAATCCGTTAGCACCAATTTGAGGTCGTTTTACCCAGTCAATTAATTTATCTATTTGTTTTCGCGTGTAATAAGCTGCACCAGGAACCGCTATTCCAATAATTAATTCTTGCTGATCAAAAACAGGAAAGCCTTTCCCTTTAGCAAATTTATTTAGTTCAGCAAACTCCATTCCAAATCGAATATCAGGTTTGTCATTACCATACTTTTGCATTGCTTCGGCATAGGTCATTCTTGGGAATTCGGCTACTTCGACTCCTTTAATTTCTTTCAAAAGGTGTTTGAGTAAATCTTCAAAACGAGTTAAGATATCTTCTTGCTCCACGAAAGTCATTTCGCAGTCAATCTGAGTGAATTCAGGCTGTCGGTCTGCTCGTAAATCTTCATCGCGAAAACATTTAACAATCTGAAAGTATTGATCCATTCCTCCAACCATAAGCAGTTGCTTAAATGTTTGGGGAGATTGGGGTAAGGCATAAAATTCGCCAGCATTCATTCGAGAAGGCACCACAAAATCTCGAGCTCCTTCGGGAGTAGATTTAATTAAATAAGGCGTTTCAACATCAATGAAGTTGTGAGCAGACAAATAATTTCGAATAGCTAAGCTTACTTTAGAACGAAAAATTAAATTTTCTCTTACTGGTTTTCTTCTAATATCAAGATAACGATATTGCATGCGTAATTCTTCACCTCCATCAGTTTCACTTTCAATTGAAAAAGGTGGAGTTTTTGATGGGTTTAAAATGTCAAAATATTCTGCTAGTATTTCAACGTCACCTGTCGAAAGGTTTGGATTTTTAGAAACCCGTTCAATTACAGTTCCCTGAACTTGAATCACGAATTCACGTCCCAAACTTTGAGCTTTTTCAAGCATTACCTTGTCGGTACGTTCTTCGTCAAAAATGATTTGGGTTACACCATATCGGTCCCTTAAATCAACCCAGATCATGAAGCCTTTATTACGCGTTTTTTGAACCCACCCAGCAAGGGTAACCTTATTTCCAATGTGAGTAAGATTTAACTCTCCACATGTATTTGTTCTTAGCATAGTTCTATTATTCTTTGCAAAGATATTAAGTTCAATCTTCTTTACGAGCCACGAAGGGCTTTAATCTTTAATTTTAATCGATAAACTAAGTAAAAACAAGCAGGAACAATAACCAAGGTTAAGAATGTAGCAAAGGTTAAACCAAATATAACCGTCCAAGCTAATGGACCCCAGAATATTACATTATCTCCCCCGATGTAAATATTAGGATCCCAATTGATAACCAAAGAAGAAAAATCAATATTTAATCCAGTTGCAAGCGGAATAAGTCCGAGAATAGTAGTTATTGCAGTAAGTAATACTGGACGTAAACGTGCAGCACCTCCCAAAACTATTGCTTCTCTAGCTTCAATTTTCGGCAACATTTGCTCGAAAGGAATACCCAATTCTTCTTTTTTTCGTGCAATGAGTAGCTGGGTATAATCAATCAGTACAACTCCATTATTTACAACAATTCCAGAGAGTGAAATAATACCCATCATAGTCATCATAATTACAAAAGGCATCCCAAACAAGCTAATCCCGTATAAAACTCCTGTAAAACTCAAGAAAATTGAAAGTAGAATTATTAAAGGATTTGAAATGGAGTTAAATTGAAGAACCAGCAAGAATACAATTAGCCCTAAAGCGGTTGCTAATGCTCCCAATAAAAAGTTCATATTAGCTTCTTGTTCTGCTACCTCTCCCGTAAACTCATAGTCTACATCAGACGGAATGCCATCAAAACCAATCATACTTTCTTTTACATGATCAACAACTTCATTGGCATTATAACCAGCAAGAACTGCAGAATATACAGTAACCACTCGTCTAAGCTCTTTATGCTTGATTGCACTAAATGAAACGGAATTTTCCATATCAACAATTGCACTGATTGGAACCTCCTTGATTTTTCCACTTGCTTGATCTCTAAACACAATGAATTGATCTAATAAGGCAGCTGTGTTAAGTCTATATTGCTCATCAAACCTTACATTGATGTCATAATCTTCACCATCTTTTTTATAAATCCCAGATTTCTCGCCAAAAAGCGAACGTCTCAATTGCTGACCAATTTGACCCCCAGAAACTCCGAGACCTCCTGCTTTTTTTCTGTCAATATTGATTGCAAGACCTGGCTTACTTTTATTAACATCAATTTTTATTTCTTCAACACCTAAAATATTTTCTTTTCCTAAGTAAGCTTTTAACTGCTCAGCTATGGTAATTAACTCATCATAATCTTCTCCCTTAAGTTCAATATTAACAGGGTAACCTACTGGAGGACCAGCGGCTTCTTTTTCCACAGAAATAGAAAGTCCAGCATATCGATATTGAAGTTTTTCTTGAATTTCTGTTCTTAATTGCTCACTAGACAGACCATTTCGAAGTTTAAATTCTGACATAGTAAGCGTAACTTTTGCTTTATGTGGCATGTCTTGGTCACCTCCTTTGTCCGTTTCAGGGTTCCGAGCACCCGCTCCAACAACGGACACATTCGAGTCGATCATGAAATTAGTTTCCCCTTCCATATATTTCTCTTGAGAAATAACTTCTTTAATTTCAACTTCAATCAACTTGGCAGTTGCATTAGTTTTGTTAATAGAAGTCCCCTCGGGATATTCCATGTAAACAAAAATTTGTTGTGGTTGGTTTTCTGGGAAAAACTCAACTTTTGGAGAAGCTATTCCTAGAATAATAAAGGAAGAAAATAAAAGTCCAATTGTTGAAAATAAAAATACATATGGCATAATTCCTGTTAATGCAAAACGAAGAATTTTGGTATATCTTCTCTCTAAACTTACTAGCAATACATTTTGAAAATACACAGCCCATTTTTTTATAAAAAACTTATATGCCCAAAATAATATCGTTGTAAATAACATGATTGTCCCAATCCCACGAATTATTCCCGTATTAAATATTAAAAGAAGCCCTAACCCCCCTAATATAAATGTTAAACGCCATAAACTCTTTTGACTAATCTCGCGATCTTCAATTTCCATGAATTTAGAAACCAACATGGAATTAAAGAAAATAGCGACAATTAAAGAAGACCCCAAAACAATTGAAAGTGTTATTGGAAAAAAGACCATAAACTTTCCGATTGTTCCCGGCCAAAAACCAAGGGGTACAAAAGCTGCAATTGTGGTAGCGGTAGATATTATTATGGGATAAGCTATTTCACCAATTCCTTTTTTGGCAGCTTCTACTGCAGTCATTCCTTCTTTCTCCATTAAGCGGTAAGCATTCTCAACAACTACAATACCGTTGTCAACCAACATTCCAAGACCCATTATTAGACCAAACAACACCATGGTATTTATCGTTTGCCCCAAAAATCCCAGAATCATGAAAGACATGAACATGGACATTGGAATTGCAAATCCAACAAATAGTGCATTTCTAAATCCAAGGAAGAACATCAAAACAGTTATTACTAGGATTACACCAAAAATAATGTTGTTTGCTAAATCACTAACAATATTCTTAGTAGTGTTCGATTGATCATTTGAAATATCTACTTCTATTGTGCTTGGGAAATCATTTGTGATAACTTCATCAACGATATTCCTGATTTTTTCTACAGAAAGGATTAGGTTTTTCCCACTTCGTTTTTTAACATCAAGAACCATAGCAGATTTGCTATCTAATCGAGCATAAGAATTTTTTTCTTTTTCCTTAAAACTTACAGTTGCAACATCTCCTAAATAGAGTGTTCCATTTTGAGTTTTAATAACAAAATCTTCTAGCTCTTCAGGACTTTCAATTTCTCCAAGAACTCGGATGTTTCTTTGCAAGCCGTCCCCTCTAATGTTTCCTGCAGATACAGTACTATTTCCTCTAGCTATAGCATTGATTACATCGTCAAAAGAAACAGTTGCAGCATTCATTTTCATTAGATCAAGCGAAACTTCAACCTCAAAGTCTTGAACCCCTCGAAGCTCAACTTCTTTGATTTCAGACATTTGCTCAATTTTATCTTGAAGTAATTCCGCGTAGAACTTCATCTCTTCAGTGGGTACATCGCCACTTAAACCAATGTTTAAAATTGCCATTTCCTCCGAAATACTAAACTCAAAAGCAGATGGATCTACTTTAGCATTGTTAAATGTTGGCCAGTCTGCACTGGAGGTTACTCCATCAATTTTATCTTGAACTTTTATTTTAGCACTCTCTTTAGTGATACTCTCATCAAATTCAATTGTAATCAAAGAAAAATTTTCTAAAGAGGTAGATGTGATTTTAACTAAATTAGAAACGCCCTTGAGTTCTTCTTCAAGTGGATCTGTAATAAGACGCTCCATATCTTCGGCTGTATTTCCTGGAAAAACAGAACTTATAAAGACCTCGTTGGTATTTATTTCAGGATAATTTTCTCGGGGCATATTCATATAAGAAGACACGCCAAGCAAAAAGAATAATGAAATTACTACATAGATAACGGTACTGTGATCTATAGCCCAGGAGGAAAGAGAAAACTCTTTTAATTCAGATGATTTTTTCATGGATTTTATATTTGGGCTTAGATATTTTTAACTAATTGTTGATCTTTTATTAAACGTATTCCTTCTTCAACGATTTTATCTCCGGCATCAAGACCCTCTATAATTTCAATTTTATTATCCGAAGTTTTCCCAAGCTTTACAAAGGTTTTAACTACTTTATAAATGTCATTAGCTTCATCAGATACCTCTAACAAATAAACATAGCTTTCTCCATTTTGGTTTTCCAAAACATCTTTGATAGGGACAAGAATTGCTTCAGGGTTTTTATAGTCATTTACTTTAATTTCGGCAGTCATGTTTGGCTTTAGAGCACCATTTTCATTATTTATTGAAATTTCTACTCGAAAGGAACGATTGTTAGGATTAATAAAATTCCCAACATTAGCAACTACTTCGTTAAATTGAATCCCCAAAACAGGAACAGAAACAATTGCAGAAGTATTTTTTTGAATGTTTGGAAGATGCATTTCTGGAATTTCAGCAGCTACCTTCATTTGGTCTAAATTGACAACTCTTAGAATAGGAGTCATTCCTGGAGACAAGTTGCTTCCGCTGTCCGCTATGATGTGATCAATAATCCCGTCAAAAGGAGCTGTGATTTTAGTTTTGGTAACCTGATCATTCATCTGCAAAACACTTTTTTGGAGACTGAGGTAGTTGGTTTTTGCCTGAAGAAATTGAATTTCAGATCCTATTTTTTGATTCCAAAGTCTTTTTTGTCTGTTGTAGGTTGTTTTTGCAAGTTTTAATTGGAGTTTGAGCTGATCCAATTGGTCAATTAATCCCCCGTCAGAAATTTCAGCAAGTAAGGTTCCTTCAGTAACCTGTTGACCCTCTTTTACATGAATCTTTTTTAGTAATCCAGGAATTTCAGGATAAATAACAACATTCTTATCTGTTTCAATCGACCCCTGAAAAGAAACAAAATGGTTGAATATTTCTTTTTCAAGTTCTATTGACTCAACAAGGACATATCTTTGAGTTTGATCTTTTAAAAGAAGTGCTTCATTGAGTTGGTTCAGTTCTTTTTTGAGCTGATTAATTGTTTTTACATGCGTTGTTTTTAGTAGTTGAATTTCTTCTAAACTTCCTTCAGATACAATTTCAGTTATACTTTTTTTGATTGGAGATCCACATTGGATAAAGATCAAAAGTATCAGGAGTGTAATTAACTTTTTCATAATATATTTATTGAGAGTTGTTATTAATGACTATATCCAACGCAGTCTTTTTAACAACTAGGTTGCGCATGGTTTCAATGTAATTTTGTTGAAAGGAATAGAGCTGAATTTGAGCTTCTCTTAATTCAAAACTGGTGGCCAAACCTTCAAAAAACTTTGTTTTATTTTTCTTTTCAATCCGTTCAGCAAGATCTAATTGATCTTTAGTGTTGAAGTGTTTTTTTATGGCCAATTGATAGTTATTTATTGCTTGCTCATATTCTACATGAATTTTCCCTTTAGTCTCTTCAAAAGAAGTCTTAGCCTGCTCTAATATTATTTTTGCTTTTTGAGAACTAGCGGTTCTTCCAAAAGAACTGAATATTGGGATTTTAACACGCACACCAATGGCAGAGGATCCAAACCATTTTTGATCTTTTTCTGTAAAAGAAAAACTTTCATTATTTCCCATATAAGCTCCATTAACAAAAGCGGTTAAGCTAGGAAGTGATTTCGCCTTTTCTAAACGATACATGAGTTCTTCTGTAATGATTTTATTTTCTGCAATACGCAAATCAATATTATTTTCATAGCCAGAATCAACTGTTTCTAAGGTGGTGCTTTTGAGAGCTAAACCCTCCAGGTTATCTGTTAATTCAAGCGGTTTTTCTAAGGAAATTCCTAGTAATAATTTCATAACACTATTACTTAGTTTAACCATATTTTTTGCGTAATCCAGTTGGTTACCAAGAGAAACATGTGTAATGCGAAGTTGCTCAACACTTTCTTCTTCACCAAAACCAGATTTAAAAAGCTGATGCGCCTCTTCAATACTAGATGAAATTGCTGTAATGTTGCGTTCTAGGATTTCGACATTTTCTTTAGCAGCAAGGGCTCCTAGATAAGATTCAATAATAATTCGTTCAACTTCTAATTGTGTTTTTTCAAAAACATTGTCTGCAATCTCCAAGAAATGTTTTATTCCTTGAACTCCAACTACGTAAGTTCCATCAAAAAGTAATTGTCTCATTTCAACCGATCCCATAGCGGTTTGTTTTGTTCCAAAAGTCAATTCAGAAAACTCACCCGCTTGGCCTCCAAAAAACTCTGCCGGAATTAAAGAAACAGGTTGCTCAATGTTGTTTTGATAATTCAGATTTGCAGTTATTTGGGGAAAACCAATGGATAAGGTTTCCCATTTTTGTTTTTGGGCTTTTTGAAGTTCAAGATTTGCTGTTTGCATGGTACGGTTATGAATCATACCCCATTCAACAGCTTCTTCTAAAGAAACAGACGAAGGCACTTCTTTTATTTGAGCATTTAGGGTTGTTATACTCCAGCTTAGGAGTAAGAAAAAAACTGTTTTCCTCATAATATTTTAAATGGTTGATTTAAATAGGGTTAATGTTTCATACCCTTTTGGGGTTATAATCGCTCTTAGATGATAATCTAGATAGTTTTCAAAAAGCTCTTCAATTTTAAATTGTTCAATAGGGAATATCTCGATATCGCGAATTCCTCGCATTCCATTTATGTGTAAACGAGAAACGAATTCTAAATCAATTCCAGCTCGAAACAAACCGGAGTTAATTCCGTCCTGTAAACTATCCCGAACCATTTTACCTAAATATTGATATTCTTTAGTTCGAAGATCCATGTAGATTTTTGGATAGTGCTTTTGAAGCTGGTAATTTGGAGAGGTTTTCTCGTTCCCCAAATATTTCATGGCTTCCAATCTCATAAAATGAAACTCTTCAATAGGATTTGAACAAGATTCTTTGATTTTCAGAATATCCTTAGTAATTTTTTCAAAAATCGCTTGAGCAACTTCGTATACTAATTGTTGTTTGTTCTCAAAATGAATGTACAGGGTTTTCTTAGAAATGCCCAGAGAAACTGCTAAGTCATCCATGGTAACAGTTTTAAAACCTAATTGTAAAAAAAGTTTAGAGGCTTCTTTAATAATAGTACCTTTCATTAACTAATAAATTGGCTGCAAAGGTACGGATGGAAACTTTAAAAACCTAAAAAGTTTCCAAAGTATTTCTTTTAAACATCAAACGAGATAAAAAACCTTATTTTTGTAAAAAATATAACTGTGCTTACACAATACCATTCTGCTTTTTTAAGCTACATGAAAGAGCATCTTCCCGAGACAAAACCAGTTAGGTTATACCAACCGGCCGCTTACATTATGCAATTAGGAGGCAAACGAATACGTCCATTATTAGCTTTATTGGCTGCTGACTCAGTAAAAGGTTCTTTTGAAAATGCACTTCCAGCAGCATTGGCTGTTGAGGTGTTTCATAATTTTAGTTTAGTACACGACGATATTATGGATGAAGCTCCTCTTCGAAGAGGAAAGGCTACTGTTCATAAACAATGGGATGTAAACACGGGAATACTTTCTGGAGATGTTATGTTGGTTTGGGCTTATGAATGTTTGAATGCTTATTCAGGTGAGTTATTTAAGGAACTTACTACTTTGTTTAGTTCTACTGCAAGAAAAGTTTGTGAAGGACAACAGTACGATATGGATTTTCCAAATCAGAAAATTGTTTCACAACAAGACTACATAAAAATGATTCAATATAAAACAGCTGCTCTTTTAGGGTGTTCCTTGAAAATGGGTGCAATGGTAGGAGGTTTGACTAAATCCACGAGTCAGTCTTTTTATGATTTTGGCATTGAATTGGGCTTAGCTTTTCAGTTACAAGACGATTATTTAGATGCTTTTGGAAATCCAGAAACATTTGGAAAACAAGTTGGTGGTGATATTATTGAGAATAAAAAAACAATGCTTTTTCTTTTAGCACATGAACTAAGTGATGCTGAGGAGCAAAAAGTTTTAAAAGATTTTTTTAATACCAATCCAACTGATCCTTCTCAAAAAATTGAAGCTGTAAAAAAAATATTCATAAAATCAGGCGCAGTAACTCAGATTCAGAAATTGATGAAAGAGTATACTCAAAAAGCGCTTAAGGAGGTTGAGAGTTTTCCAATAATAGAAGAAAAGAAACTTATTTTCAAGACTTTTGCTCTAGAGTTGATGGAACGAAAACTATAGTTAAAACATCCGTTTCCAAAGTGCTTTAACAAAAAGCCCTGCTGGAAAACTCATCATTATTTTGATTTCTTCCAAAAAAGAAGTCTGTTCATCTAAGAACTTGAAAATTCGATCCGTTTTATTTCCCTTAAACATAAGAGAGAAAAGCAGATGTCCTTTCTCGTTATGTTTACTTAGAACATCTAAAAACAGGAGGTCATAGAACCAAAATCTATTTTTTTGTATGAGCGTATTTAATGCTTTATCCTGTTTTAGAAAAGCAACAACTTCATTTGTTTTACGCATTGTTTTTTGAAAGGTAAAACCAGTGCTAGCTTTTGTCCATCCACCAGCAGTTCCGATAAGCATTATATTAGGGGTGTTGCTTTTCCAAAAGGGATAAGCCGTCATGGGTATAGAACCTTGTTCTTTATCTTCAATAGAAAATTCTCCAGCATTTTTTTGACTCAAATAGTCTTTAATTGCTGTCTCATATTCTTCATTTTCCAACAGGTCTTCTGAAAACAAAGTATACTCTATAAGGGCTTCGTTTTGCGAAAAAGGGAGTACATACATGAATCGCGTATTGCCTTTTTGGGGCAAATCGAAATCCATAAATTGTATCGTATCAGGTTTGAATATGGGATGTTCTGTTTTCACGAACCACCCAATAAAATGTTGATTGAGGACAGGAAATTTGTTTTTATTTTCTAAATGAAGGTTATTAGGAAGACTAGAAAAAACTTTATCCCCAATATAGGATTCGTTTTTAGTTCTAACCAGCCCGTGATTTTTTTTATCTACAACATCTATTATCTCTTGGTTTATAAGAGTAATATTTGATTTTTGATCAAGCTCTTCATAAATCTTTTTATAAAAATCAATACCACGAATCATTTTGTACTTATAAGGATTAAGGTTTATTGATTTATCAACTCCAGCTGCATTAAACTCGGCAAAATCCCAACTCTTATAAAGTATAGATTCCCAGTCGGATTCTTTTTCTTCCCAAAAACACCACGTCCTATCATTTGTATTTTTAGATTCTTTTTCTAGAAGCAGTATTTTTTTTTTATCAAAGAATGGGTCAAAGCAAAGTGCACGCATAAGCATTAAACCAGAAGCACCCCCGCCACAAATTATATAGTCAAAACGGTTTTTGTTTTCCATAGATTCTATAAAATTAAAGATTTGAAACGGATAGATGGATAGCTTTCCTCGAGTAATTTACCTAAATTTGCAAAAGATTTATTAAAATCAATTAAAATGGATACATTAATAGGTTTTTTCGAAAAAACCGACCCGGTATTAGGTGCATTATATGCTACTCTTTTCACATGGGGATTAACAGCCTTTGGAGCTTCATTTGTGTTCTTTTTTAAAAAAATGAATCGAGCTGTTCTCGATGGAATGTTAGGCTTTACGGGAGGAGTAATGGTTGCTGCAAGTTTTTGGAGTTTACTCGCCCCTGGAATTGAGATGAGCCCAGGTGAGGGCTTTGTTAAGGTGATGCCCGCAGCTGTTGGGTTTGGCTTAGGGGCTTTATTTATTTTTGCACTAGATAAGGTCTTGCCTCACATACACATTAATTTTAAAGAAAGCGAAGGAATCAAAACACCATGGCACCGAACAACTTTATTAGTTTTAGCCATTACACTTCACAACATTCCCGAAGGATTAGCAATCGGTGTTCTTTTTGGAGGAGTTGCTGCAGGAATTCCTGAAGCTTCTATAGCTGGTGCTGTAGTTTTGGCAATTGGTATTGGTATTCAAAATTTCCCGGAAGGAATAGCGGTATCTATGCCCTTAAGACGCTTGGGGTTAAGCCGTTTCAAAAGCTTTTGGTACGGACAAATGTCTGCCGCTGTAGAGCCTGTAGCTGCAGTTATCGGAGCAGTTGCGGTCACTTTTTTCACACCTATACTTCCATATGCTTTGGCATTTGCTGCTGGTGCAATGATTTTTGTAGTGGTCGAAGAAGTAATTCCTGAAACTCAACAAGACAAGTATACCGACATTGCGACCCTTGGGTTTATTGGAGGGTTTATTGTTATGATGTGTCTGGATGTAGCGCTAGGTTAAGCTTATTCTTCACTTTTTATTCCGTTCCAACCTTGAGCAGTTAATTCAATCTGCTGTCCCAGTCCAGTTACCATATTATAGCCAGAAGCTTGCTCGGTCATATGTCCAATAACACTAAGATGTGGATGCCCTTTTACCTTTTCAAAATCATTTTGCTCTATGGTAAATAATAGTTCGTAATCTTCACCACCATTTAGAGCTGCCGTAGTGTTATTGATTTTAAATTCCTCACAGGTTTTTCTAACTTCTGGATCAATTGGAATTTTGTCTTCATAGATTTGGCACCCTAATTTAGAAGCCTTTGAAATGTGTAATATTTCCGAAGAAAGACCGTCACTTATATCAATCATAGAGGTTGGTTTAACCTCTAATTCATTCAATAAAGCTTTTATGTCTGTTCGGGCTTCGGGTTTCAATTGTCTTTCTATACAATAACTATACTCAGATAAATCAGGCTGAGATTGAGGGTTTACTTTGAAAACAGCCTTTTCTCTTTCCAAAACTTGCAGTCCCATATACGCTCCTCCAAGATCTCCAGTAACGACTAATAGATTTCCTTCTTTTGCTCCACTTCTTTGAGTAATTTCTTTTTTAGGTGCTTTTCCAATTGCAGTTACAGAAAGCATTAAGCCTGTCGTTGAGCTGGTTGTGTCTCCTCCAACCAAATCTACTTTGTAATTTTTACATGCTAAATAGATTCCCGCGTATAATTCTTCAATGGCTTCTAGTGGAAAACGATTAGAAAACGCAAGAGAGAATGTGATTTGGGTTGCAATCCCATTCATTGCGTAGATATCCGACAAGTTTACCATTACAGCCTTATACCCCAAGTGCTTTAAGGGCATATAGCTTAGGTCAAAATGTACTCCTTCAATCAATAAGTCTGTAGAAACAAGGGTGTCTTCTTTTCCGTGTTGAATTACTGCTGCATCGTCACCAATGCCAACTTGTGTCGACTTTTCATTGATTTTAAATTCTTTGGTAATAGTTTTAATTAATTCAAATTCGCCTAAAGTGGCAACAGGTGTCTTAGGAATGTTTTTATCTTCTAGCATGATGCAAAAATAAGAGGTTTCTTGAAATAAACACCTAAATTTTGACAGGGTTATAGGATAGTTTATCTTTAAACACGAATATTATAATATGAAAATTCAAATCAAAATCTTTTTGATTTCAATTGTATCCTTTTGGGGTTGCTCAAATACAATAGAAACAACGCCTTACATCCCTTCAATACCAACCTTGACAATTCCTTCAAGCGGTTTAACACCTTGTGAAGATGGTTTTGCAGGAGTTTATCCATGTTCTGGATATGACCTGCAGGCAATAGTTTCTTTAGAAACTTTTCGTGCTAATTCAGGAAACGACAGTTGGGGCTGGACCGACCCACAAACTGGAAAAGAATATGCAATAATGGGACTAGACGATGGGACTGCATTTATAGATATTAGCGTTCCTGATCAACCTGTTTATTTAGGTAAATTAGCCACTGCTACCGTTCCTAGTTCATGGAGAGATGTTAAGGTTTTTCAAAATCATGCATTTATAGTAAGTGAAGCAGCTAGCCATGGGATGCAAGTTTTTGATTTAACACGATTGCGAAATGTACCTTCAAAACAAAACTTCACAGCAGACGCTCGTTTTACAGGATTTGGAAATGCACATAACATTGCCATAAACGAAGCCAGTGGTTTTGCTTATGTAATTGGAAGTAGTTTATACGAAGGAGGCCCTGCTTTTATAGATGTTAATGATCCGCTTAATCCAACTTTAGAAGGAGGGTTTTCGGATGAATCTTACTCCCACGACGCGCATATAGTTACTTATAACGGACCCGATCAAGATCATCATGGTAAAGAAATTTTATTTGGAAGCAACAGTGATGGTGGGGATAATAATCAAGTTGTCATTGTTGATGTTACTGATAAATCTGCTCCTACATTAATATCAAACATGTCTTATAGTAATGGCGGGTACACGCATCAAGGATGGTTAGCCCAAGACCATCAATACTATTATTTGGGAGACGAACTTGATGAAATTAATTATGGGGGACGAACAAAAACGCTTGTTTTTGATTTAGAAGATTTAGACAACCCCATTTTACATCATACTTATCTCGGAGCTACTAATGCAATTGATCATAACGGCTATACTAAAAACAATTCTTTTTTTATAGCAAATTATACTGCAGGCTTTAGAGAAATTAATACCATAAACATTGCTTCTGGAGCAATGGAAGAAGAAGGCTTTTTTGACACCTATCCTTCAAATAATAATGCTAACTTTAATGGCGTATGGAGTATTTATCCTTATTTTGAAAGCGGAGTAATTGTTATAAGTGATATCAATACGGGACTCTATTTGGTGAAAGCAAGCGAATAATTTATATGCGGTTTTTTTATTTTCTTTTTATCCTCTGTTTTTGTGGATGCGAAAACGCGACCTCAATTTCAGGTCATTACCCAGATTCAGGAATTAGTTCTTCTTTTGAGGGTGAATTGTCCTGGGTTAAAACCTTTGGAGGGACTAATGAAGATGTCGCTCACGCCGTAATTGAAACTAGTGATGGCGGTTTTGCGGTTTTTGGAAATACAAAAAGCATTAACGGTGACATTACGGATAAAGCCCTTGAAGAAAGTGATCTTTGGTTACTGAAATTTAACTCAGAGGGTGAATTAGAGTGGAACAAAACCTACGGTGGCTCTGGAGATGACAGGGGTCATTCCCTAATTCAAATGGATGATAACGGCTTTATGCTGTTGGGGTATAGCCAAAGTGCTGATGGACTAGGAACGAATAACGAAGGACAACATGATAATTGGATAATACGAATAAATGAGCAAGGTAATTTTATGTGGGAGCGGAGCTTTGGATATGCAGGGCATGATCACGCTTACAACATCATCAAGACTTCCGACGGAGGAGCTTTATTTAACGGATTTTTAGATGTTACTGCTTCAAATGGAGCAGGCAATTCAATATCTGAAAGAACTTCTAGACACGGTGTAGGTGAATTTTGGTGTCACAAAATTAACGCTCAAGGTGTTGTTGAGTGGCGAAATTATTATGGAGGAACTAGCAACGACCGATCGTATGATGCTATTGAACTTGTAAATGGTGATTTTGTTTTAGTTGGAACTACAGAAAGTTCGGATGTAGATGTGTCAGAATCTCAAGGGAGCTATGATGTTTGGGTCGTAATGATCAATTCACTAGGAAATATACTTTGGGAAAAGACTCTTGGTGGTTCAGAGATTGACGGTGCTAATGCAGTTCTTCAAGATGGGGAAGGGAATATCGTTGTATTTGGAAATAGTTTTAGCCCCGATGGAAATATAAGCTACCCTAAAGGAAGCTCTGATTTTTGGATAATAACGCTAAATACTTCTGGAGAACTTTTGTCAGAACACTCTTTTGGAGGATCTTCTTTTGACTTAGGTAGAGGACTTGCAATTGGTTCAAATGATGATCTTTGGCTAGCTGGATACTCGCGAAGTAATGATGGGGATGTTTCCTTGAATCAAGGGGATAATGACATGTTGGTTTTAAGATTATCGCCAGATAAAACAGTACTTAATAGCTTTTCTTTAGGAGGATTAAGTGTTGATTTAGCCCATGATATTATCGAATTATCTTCTGGTAAAATAATTGTGGTAGGCGAAACAGAAAGTGTAGACGGACTTTTTCAGGGAAATCATGGCAATAAGGATTTGGTCGTTGTACAATACCATTAATTTAATGTATTTTCTCATAGTTTATATCTATCCTAGATTCTGAGGCTTAATGCTCGAAATACCTTATATTTGTACTTTATTTAGAAAATTATAAATAGTTATGATTAAGGTCTCTGAAACGGCAAAACAAAAAGTATCTGTTTTAATGCAAGAAGAAGGTTTCGATCCCGTTAACGACTACGTTAGAGTAGGAGTTAAAAGTGGGGGGTGTTCAGGCCTGTCCTACGATTTAAATTTTGATAAAAAACAACTTGATGAAGACCGTCTTTTTGAAGATAACAACGTCAAAATTGTAGTAGATAAAAAAAGTCTCTTGTATTTATTAGGAACTACCCTAGAATACTCTGGAGGATTAAATGGAAAAGGGTTTGTATTCAATAACCCAAACGCAAATAGAACTTGTGGTTGTGGTGAGAGCTTTTCACTCTAAAAAAAAATGCAATGGCATATACCGAAGAAGAACTTAAAAAAGAGTTAGAGACTAAAGAATACGAGTACGGTTTTTATACCGATATCGATTCGGATACTTTTCCTATCGGATTAAACGAAGACATTGTTCGAGCAATTTCAAAAAGAAAAGAAGAACCTCAATGGATGACCGATTGGCGTTTAGATGCATATCGTTCGTGGATCTTAATGAAAGAACCTGAATGGCATAATGTAAAGTACAAGAAGCCAGATTTTCAGGCAATTTCTTATTACTCCGCTCCAAAGAAAAAAGACAAATATGAAAGTCTAGATGAGGTTGACCCAGAACTATTGGACACCTTCAAAAAATTAGGAATCTCTATAGACGAGCAAAAAGTTCTTGCTGGTGTGGCCGTAGACATAGTTGTAGATTCTGTTTCTGTAGCAACTACTTTTAAAGACACCTTAGCCAAAAAAGGCATTATATTTTGCTCCATTTCAGAAGCAATTAAAGAATATCCAGATTTAGTTAAAAAATATATTGGTTCGGTAGTTCCAGTAAAAGACAATTTCTATGCAGCACTAAATTCTGCTGTTTTTTCAGATGGATCTTTTTGTTATATACCAAAAGGGGTTCGTTGTCCTATGGAATTGTCAACTTATTTCAGAATCAATCAAGCGGGAACAGGACAGTTCGAAAGAACACTTGTAATTGCAGACCAATCTAGTTATGTAAGTTATCTTGAAGGATGTACAGCTCCATCACGAGACGAAAACCAACTGCATGCTGCCGTTGTAGAATTAGTTGCTATGGATGAGGCAGAGATAAAATATTCAACCGTTCAAAATTGGTATCCTGGAGATAAAGAGGGAAAAGGTGGTGTATTTAATTTTGTAACCAAAAGAGGTATTTGTCATAACAGCGCAAAAATTTCTTGGACACAAGTAGAAACTGGCTCAGCGGTTACTTGGAAATATCCTTCATGCATTTTGAAAGGAGACAACTCAATAGGAGAGTTTTATTCTATTGCAGTAACCAATAATTATCAGCAAGCCGATACAGGAACTAAAATGATTCATTTGGGTAAAAATACCCGAAGCACAATAATTTCGAAAGGAATATCAGCAGGTCATTCACAAAACAGCTATCGTGGTTTGGTTCAGGTTCATCCAAAAGCCGCTAATGCGCGTAACTTTTCTCAATGCGACTCCCTTCTTATGGGTGATTTGTGTGGAGCACATACCTTTCCGTATATAGAAGCTAGAAATAATTCTGCTCAAATTGAACACGAAGCTACAACCAGTAAAATTGGTGAAGACCAGATTTTTTATTGTAACCAACGTGGAATTGATACAGAAAAAGCGATTGCATTAATTGTAAATGGATTTAGTAAAGAAGTTTTAAATAAACTTCCAATGGAATTCGCCGTAGAGGCACAAAAATTATTAGAAATTTCCCTCGAAGGATCGGTGGGATAAGATTACATAAATTATGTTAACAGTAAAAAATCTACATGCGAGTGTAGAAGGAAAAGAAATTTTAAGAGGAATCAATCTGCAAGTTAACCCAGGAGAAGTCCATGCTATTATGGGGCCAAATGGGTCTGGTAAAAGCACACTTTCAGCAGTAATTGCAGGAAACGAAGACTATCTAGTTGAAAAGGGAGAAATCACTTTAAATGGAGAAGATTTGTCTGAAGACGATGCAGAACAACGCGCGCACAAAGGGGTTTTCTTGTCCTTCCAATATCCTGTAGAAATTCCAGGTGTTACGGTTACTAATTTTATTAAAACCGCAATCAATGCCTCTAGAAAAGCTAAAGGACTTGAGGACATGCCTGCTAAAGACATGTTAAAAAATATCCGTGAAAAAGCAGCTCTTTTGGAAATCGATTCTAAATTTCTTTCTCGTTCTTTAAACGAAGGTTTTTCAGGAGGGGAAAAAAAGCGAAACGAGATTTTTCAAATGGCAATGTTAGAGCCCAAGCTGGCAATTCTTGACGAAACAGATTCTGGGTTGGATATTGATGCACTAAAAATAGTTGCTCATGGAGTTAACAAATTAAAGAGTAAAGACAATGCCGTAATCGTAATTACTCATTATCAACGCTTGCTAGATCACATAGTTCCAGATTTTGTACATGTTCTTCATAACGGTAGAATTGTAAAGTCCGGAACCAAAGAATTGGCTCACGAACTAGAAGCAAAAGGATACGATTGGATCAAACAATTAGCGGACTAAATATGGACTTAAAAGAAAAATTAATATCCTCTTTTATGGCTTTTGAAGAACAATTAGACTTGTCTTCTCCTATTCATGAAATGCGAACTAGTAGTTTGAAACAATTTGAAAAACTAGGGTTTCCAACAAAAAAAGATGAGGCTTGGAAGTACACTTCTTTAGCTAAATTATTAAAAAACGATTACTCAATTTTCCCAAAGAAGGAAACCGCAATTGAACTTAAAGATGTAAAAAAGTATTTCCTGTATGATATAGATACCTATAAAATTGTATTTATAGACGGAATTTACAGTCCTTTTTTATCAGACACAACCCACGATGGAATAGATGTTTGCTTAATGTCTTCGGCTCTTTCTAAAGATAAATACAAAGCAACAATTGATAAGCATTTCAATACAATAGCAAATCAAAACGACAGCCTCACTGCTTTGAATACATCCTTTACAAAAGAAGGTGCCTACATACATATTCCTAAATCTGTTGTTGCAGAAAAGCCAATTCAGATTATTCATTTTTCGACCAGCGATCAAGGACCAATGTTATTGCAACCAAGAAATTTAATTGTTGTTGAAGAAAACGCGCAAGTTCAAATATTTGAACGCCATCAAAGTCTAAATCAACATCAGGTGCTAACCAACTCTGTTACAGAAATTTTTGCCTCAGAAAATGCACTTGTAGATTACTATAAAGTTCAGAATGATTTGGATGATGCTTCAATAATCGACAACACCTATGTGGCCCAAAAAGCCAAAAGCCATGTGAGCGTTCACACGTTTTCTTTTGGAGGTCAGCTTATACGTAACAACTTGAACTTCTTCCAAAAAGGTAAATACATAGATTCTACTATGAAAGGAATTACCATTATTGGTCAAAAACAACACGTAGATCATTATACCTTAGTAGACCATGCACAGCCAAATTGCGAGAGTCATCAAGATTATAAAGGAATCTATGCCGATAAATCTGTTGGAGTTTTTAACGGAAAAATCTATGTAAATCAGATTGCTCAAAAAACAAACGCCTTTCAGAAAAACAACAATATTTTATTAGACGATACAGCAACCATTAACACAAAACCACAGCTCGAAATTTTTGCAGATGATGTAAAATGTTCTCATGGCTGTACAATTGGCCAGTTAGATAAAGACGCAATGTTTTATTTAAGATCTAGAGGAATACCAAAAAAGGAGGCTAAAGGATTATTAACTTATGCGTTTGCAAATAACGTATTAGAAAGTGTTAAAATCCCAGCGATAAAATCAAGAATTAACAAATTGATTGCTAATAAATTAGGAGTCAGCATAGGACACGATTTATAGAATGTTTGATGTAAACAACATAAGAAAAGATTTTCCAATTCTGTCACGAACAGTTAACGGGCAACCTTTAGTTTATTTTGACAATGCAGCAACCTCTCAAACTCCAAATCAGGTTATCGATGTAATTGCTGATTACTACAGAAATTACAATGCAAATATTCATAGAGGAGTTCATACCCTAAGTCAAGAAGCAACCGATGCTTATGAGGCTGCTCGAAACACAATCAAAAGTCATTTTAATGCGGCTCATGCTCATGAAATAATAATGACATCGGGAACAACCCACAGCATCAATATAATAGCCTCAGGTTATACACAATTGCTAAAAAAAGGGGATGAATTAATTGTTTCAGCAATGGAACACCATTCTAATATTGTTCCTTGGCAAATGCTTTGCGAACGTACTGGTGCAATTTTAAAGGTGATTCCGATGAACCACTCTGGTGTTTTGGAAATGGATGTTTTTAACGGCTTGCTTTGTGAAAAAACCAAACTGGTATTTGTAAACCACGTATCAAATGCACTTGGAACTGTAAACCCCATAGAAGAAATAATTAAGCAAGCACATGCAGTAGACGCAAAAGTACTAATAGATGGGGCTCAAGCTGCTCCGCACATCAAGGCAGATGTTCAAGCTTTAGATGTAGATTTTTATGTCACTTCAGCTCACAAGTTATGCGGACCTACAGGCGTAGGGATGCTATATGGTAAAGAAAACATATTGAATCTACTTCCTCCTTATCAAGGTGGAGGGGAGATGATTGCTGAGGTGCGTTTCGAAAAAACTACCTATGCAGATCTTCCACATAAATTTGAAGCAGGAACACCTAACATAGCAGGAGGCATCGCTTTTGGCGCTGCTCTTGATTATATGAATGGGATAGGCCTCGAAGCCATAGCAGCATACGAGCAAGAACTCCTAGACTATGGCACTGATAAGCTAAAAGCCATTGAAGGTGTTAAAATTTATGGGGAAGCACCTCAAAAGACTGCGGTGATTTCATTTAATGTAAATGAAATTCATCCATACGACATTGGAAGTATTCTAGATAAATTAGGAATTGCAGTTAGAACAGGGCATCATTGTGCACAGCCCATAATGGATTTTTATAAAATCCCAGGGACGGTTCGGGCTTCTTTTTCGTTTTATAACACCAAAGAAGAGATAGACATGATGATTAAAGCATTGAATCGTGCGATTCAAATGTTGAAATAAATAGCATTACCTTAGCGCATTATGAGCATACAAGAGATACAAGAAGAGATTATTGAAGAATTTGCAATGTTCGAAGACTGGATGCAACGCTACGAATATATGATTGATTTAGGTAAGACACTTCCTTTAATTGCTCCCGAATTCAAAACAGATGATAACATCATTAAAGGCTGTCAAAGCAAGGTTTGGGTTCATGCAGAGTTAAAAGAAACTCAATTAGAATTTACTGCCGATAGCGACGCCATTATTACCAAAGGGATTATTGCAATCTTAATACGCACTTTTTCAAATCAACATCCAAAAGATATTTTAGATGCTAATACTGATTTTATTGATCAGATCGGACTCAAAGAGCACTTGTCTCCAACTCGAGCAAACGGCTTGGTTTCTATGATCAAACAAATAAAAATGTACGCAATTGCGTTTCAAACTCAACTTAATTAATTATGTCAGAAAACACGTTAGATACTCAAGAATTAGGTGAAAAAGTAGTCAATGTTCTCAAGACCATATTCGATCCAGAAATACCTGTAGACATCTACGAATTGGGGTTGATATACGATGTGTTTGTTAACGAGGATCGGGATGTTAAGATTTTAATGACCTTAACAACGCCAAATTGTCCTGTAGCTGAAACACTCCCAGTCGAGGTTGAAGAAAAAGTAAAGTCTTTAAACGAAGTAAATGACGCTGAGGTTGAAATCACTTTTGACCCTCCTTGGACTCAAGATTTAATGAGTGAAGAAGCTAAGTTAGAACTTGGATTTTTATAGAAAATAATGAGTGATGAAATTGTAAATAGAGTTGCAAATAGTGTTCTAATCACTTTCGATTTAGAGGATCTTTATGTTCCTGGCGATCGTGTTAAAGTTGATTTAAGCCAGTGGCTGGAACAAGGATTTGTTTTACGAGAAAAAGAATTTAGAACAGCTATTACTTCATTCAACTGGTCTATTTATAAAGACTGTTACGTCGCACTTTTCTGCTCAACAGATGCCATTTTACCAGCTTGGGCAAGCTTACTAATCACTGCTCAGCTCAATCCAGTTACAAAACAGATTGTTTGGGGATCACTTCAAGATTTAGAACATCAAATTTTCGCCAAAGCTATTGATGAATTGGATTTAAGTTCTTTCGAAAGTAAACCTGTAATTGTAAAAGGCTGTTCAGAAAAGCAAATTCCTGAAAGTGCCTTTGTTTATCTCATTCAAAAATTACAGCCTTTAGTTAAGAGTCTTTTTTATGGAGAAGCTTGCTCTTCCGTCCCCCTTTTTAAAAAGTAGTATATTTTAATATGTAATTTACATAAATGGTTTATGATATATTTAATTTACCTAAATCTTTCTTATGCCTTTGATTTTAATATTACTTGCTTTTTTTTCACTTCTTGTGAAAAAAACAACTCACCAATTGAAGAAACACCTTTTAGTTTTATCGGGACTTGGAATTATACAAAAAAAACATACCAATTTTTTGACATTCCATTCACCTAAGAGAGCAATGGTGTGGGATGTAATGCAGAGACAAAGTTTACTTTCAGGTAAAATGAATTTGAAACAACAATTTTTGAAGGTTCTTTATGTGAGAATAGATTTTTTTAAGTCCTTTCCTATGAATTATCTCAAAAAAATGATAGTACACACGTACTTACTTCAGATCAGTTATTGAGAACAAATTATTCTCCCACAGGTCAACCCGACTTTTCTGACATTCCATTAAATAGGAATCAAGTTGAATTAATTATTCGCTCACCAAATGAGTTTGTTACCCATTTAAATTTACCAAATATCCCTATTTTTCAAGATAGAATTTATACTTCTTCTTTTATTCAATATCAGCGTATTCAAAATTAAACAACCTAAAGTTTTAGTATCTTGGTGCTATAAAATGAGCACTTGAGTACCCAAAAAAAAGTTTTAATTCTTACTTATTACTGGCCACCTTCCGGAGGGTCGGGCGTTCAGCGTTGGATGTATTTCGCAAAACATTTGAAAAGCCTGGGCTGGGAGCCTATCGTTGTCACTGTTGATGAAGAAAAGGCTTCCTATGGAGTTTTAGATGAAAGCCTAAATCAAGAAGTTGATGGTATTAGAGTAATCAAAACCAGCACTCGAGAACCTTTACAATTGTACTCAAGACTAACAACAGGTTCTAAGAAAAAAGGAATTCCACAAGGAGAAGTAAAACGAAAAAGTGTTTTTGGGAAACTTTCCGCTTTTATTCGAGGTAACTTTTTTATACCAGACGCAAGAATAGGCTGGGTTCCTTTTGCGCTTAAAGCAGCTAGAAAAATTATAGCAAAAGAACAGATTAAAACAATTATCACTACTGGACCTCCTCATTCATCACATTTAATAGGACTTCAGTTACAAAAAGAATTTAAGGTCAATTGGTTTGTTGATTTTCGGGATCCATGGTCGGATGTTTTTTATAACAAAGATTTATATAGGCGTTCCCGAGCTGTTTCAAAAGATTTGAAACTTGAGTTGCAGGTGCTTCAAGCAGCTCAGGGAATAATTACTACAGTCGATGGTAGGCTTCATGAGAGTTTAATTGAAAAAGCTCCAGCCCAAAAATTCTATGCCCTACCAAATGGCTTTGATTCCGAATTAATGAATAGGGTAACTGTCGAAAAAAATAGCCACTATTTACATGTTGTTTATACAGGCTTGTTAACCCACAATCAGCCTTATAACGGGGTGTTTAAAATCCTAAATGATTTGTCTGCAACACAACCCATAAAACTTTCTTTAGCAGGAAATATTGCACCTGATATTATAAATGAAATTAAAATTTCTTTTCCAAAAATAGATACTATTTTTCACGGTTACCTTTCCCATAAAGAAGCTGTTGGGCTAATGAAAAGTGCAAACTTACTGATCAACTTTATATTCATTGGAGCGCAAACCCAAATGATTTCGGGGAAGATTTTGGAATATATTGCGACTGAGATTCCTATTCTTTCGATTGGTAACCCTGATTCGGAAGCCGCAAAATTTTTAGAACAAGGAACTGCAGCTGTGATGCTCGACCAGAGTAATTTAAAAGAGATGCGTTTATTTATAGACACTGTAATCTCTCAAAAAGACACGCTTCATAACGAATTTCCTAGTCTAGAAAAGTGGAGTAGGGAAGCATTGACCAAGCGTTTAATTGAAGAAATTTTAAACTAAATTTTATTTATAAAAGTTCATTTCATCCAGATACAACCAACTTTCTGGAGGGAGTAATGGACGGATGTTTTGATTCGCTTTGATTGCCTTTCTAATTGCTGAAGATGAAAGTTCAATTTGAGGGGCGTCAATTAAGTTAATTTTAGGATTATTTTGAAACTGTTTTGGTATCGTCCGATCAGTTTTCCGAGGATAAACATAAAGCTCATAACGTTCCAAAATCAATTCATAATTTTTCCACTTTGGAAAACTCACCAAGTTGTCTTCTCCCATGAGTAGGACAAATTGCTTGTTGGGATGCTTTTCTTCTAAATGTGTGAGCGAATTGATCGTATAGTTGGGTATTGGTAACCCAAATTCAATATCCGAAGGGCGAAGTTTTGGATAATCATATGTAGCTTTATAAACCAGTTCTAGTCGGTGATGATTATCAAGAATAGAATCTTTTCTTTTCATTGGATTTTGAGGAGTAACAACAAGCCAAACTTCATCTAAATCTGTTGTTTCAGCAAAATGATTTGCAAGAATAAGATGACCAATATGGATTGGATTGAAAGTTCCAAAGTAGAGTCCAATTTTTTTCATAACACAAAGATAGGTTTTTGCTTAGGAATTAATAAAAGCTTCAACTAGTCCTAGGACTTCCTTTTTAGCCTTTTCTAAGTCATCGTTTATGATGATGTTATCGAACTGAGTGGCAAAACTAAGCTCCTCTTCTGCGCGGTTTAGACGCGTTTTAATTGCATCTTCACCCTCTGTACCTCTTGCTCTTAGGCGCTCTTCTAAAGCTTCTTTAGACGGAGGTTTAACAAAGACCGCTAAGGTTTGGTCTGGGTATTGTTTCTTAATACTAAGCCCCCCTTTTACATCGATATCAAAAAGAACATGTTTGCCTAGTTTCCAAAGACGTTCCAATTCAGACTTCAGGGTTCCATAAAAAACACCAGCATAGACTTCTTCATATTCGACAAAGGCACCTTTAGCTATGTTTTGTTTAAAATCTGCCAAGCTAAGGAAGTGATAATCTATTCCTTCAATTTCAGCACCACGGACTTCTCTTGATGTAGCAGAAATAGAAAAACCGAGAGGAATTTTCTGAGTCAAGAGATGACGAACCAAGGTTGTTTTTCCACTACCGGAGGGTGCTGAAAAAACAAATAATTTCCCTTGTTTCATTTAGAGTACGTTAAGTAGTTGTTCTTTTATCTTTTCTAATTCATCTTTCATTTGAACTACAATTTTTTGAAGCCCAGAATGATTAGCTTTTGATCCGATGGTATTAATTTCACGCCCCATTTCTTGTGCAATAAACCCTAGTTTTTTACCATTAGGTTCTTCTTGCGCCATGATTTCGTTAAAATAAGCTAGATGATTTGTTAAACGAACTTTTTCTTCTGTTATGTCATATTTTTCTAAATAATAGATCAATTCCTGTTCTAATCTATTTTCATCGGTTTCAACCACAAGCTTATCCAATGCCGTCTTAAGCTTCAGGGTTATTTTTTCTTTGCGCTCAGGGTCTATTTCTATTACTTCTTCAAGTAAGTTATGAATCACTTCAATACGTTTTGTAAAATCCTTTCCTAAAGCAGCACCTTCATTTTGGCGGTAGGCATTTACATCCGCTAAAGCTGATGAGAAAGTAGCAAGAAGCGCTTCTTTTCCCTCTTCTTTAAGATCTTCTTTTTCGGTCTTTAGTGCATCGGGCAAACGAATTGCCATTTTAAGTAATTCCGTAGTTTCACCCGGATGAATTGCTTTAAGTTGAGTTATATAATCATCAATCACCTCTTTATTTAATTGTGAAGTATTGGTTGCTATATTTCCTTCAATATATACAGAAACATCAATTTTACCACGCGTTAGTTCTTTATTCAAAATCCCGCGCAGTTGAGGCTCTAATTCTCTATACAAATGAGGTACTCTGAAGTTTAAGTCAATATTTTTACTGTTAAGTGTTCGGATTTCAACGGTCATTTTTTTATTTAAAACTTGCGTTTCACTTTTTCCAAACCCGGTCATTGATGTAATCATGCAGATGCTATAATTCTTTAATTTTAATATTTCGGAAGGAAACCTGATCTCCGTGATCTTGTAACCCTATTTTACCTGTTCTGAATGTTCCAAATTTAGGAGCGTGGGTATAATTTGAAGCTTCTGTGTTTCCAAATTTAGAAGTTTTAACTAAAGCATCCCATTCAGGCCCGTGGACTGCAAAAGTAACAATTTCTGTTCCATTAAAGACAACACTACCTGCGTTCTTATTATGATCTACAGTCAATACCACATGATTCCATTCTCCGGCTGGGTTACATACGTCTGCCGTTGGCTGAACCATGTCATACAAAGCTCCTGCTTGATGAAACTTAGGGTTAGCTTTTGCATCTGGATGACGGTCGTTATCCAAAACTTGAATTTCAGGACCTGTTAAATAAGGCTCTCCAAATTCTTTGCTTTCATTTACTCCCCAAAAGATTCCGCTATTTCCAACTTCAGAAACATTCCACTCAATTGATAAAACAAAATTAGTGTACTCTTTGTCAGTAACAATGTTTTTACCACCGTCACCGTAGGTTCGATTTTCTTTAGGTGTAAAAACCATAGCACTGTCTATTACAGACCACTGATCACTCATTCCTTCACCATTATATTGGTGCCATCCATTTAAAGTTTCTCCATCAAAGAGAAGAGTCCATTGGTTTGATACTTCCACAGCTTGTTCTTTTAGAGGTTCAGTAGTTTTCTTTTTTTCGGGGTTTCCGTTACAAGAAATTAATCCAACAGAAAAACATAATACAGCTAATAAATGTTTCATTTAATTTAGTTTTAGAGGTTTAGTATTTTTTTAAGTAATTCTGGATCGGTAGATCCACCAGCAAAGTCGTCAAACACTTTTTCGGTAGCTTCAATGATATGACTTTGTATGAAAGGAGCCCCTTCTCTTGCGCCCTGTTCAGGACTTTTGATACAGCATTCCCATTCCATTACGGCCCAAACATCGCAGCCGTATTCTGTTAATTTTGTAAATATTGATTTAAAATCAATTTGTCCATCACCAGGAGAGCGGTAACGTCCAGCGCGATCAATCCAATCACCATATCCACCGAAAGCTCCTTTTTTACCGTTAGGGTTAAATTCAGAATCTTTAACGTGGAATGATTTTATGAACTCGTGGTAGTGATCGATATAGGTAATATAATCTAATTGTTGAAGTACAAAATGACTTGGATCATAAAGAATATTAACCCGTTTATGATTCCCTGTTGCTTCAAGAAAACGCTCAAAAGTTACCCCGTCATGTAAATCTTCTCCAGGATGTATTTCGTAACATAAATCGACTCCATTGTCTTCATACACATCTAAAATTGGTAACCAGCGTTTTGCTAATTCTTCGAAGCCCATCTCGACTAAACCTTTTGGTCTTTGTGGCCAAGGGTGCCATGTGTGCCAAAGTAACGAGCCTGAAAAAGTTGCAGATACATTTAGACCTAGTCTTCTACTGGCTATAGCTGCTTTTTTCACAGTTTCTATTGCCCATTGAGTTCTAGCTTTGGGGTTGTTTTTATAAGCATCAGGAGCGAAATTATCGAACATCAAATCATAAGCGGAATGAACTGCAACAAGTTGCCCTTGTAAGTGGGTCGAAAGCTCTGTTATTTCAAGACCATAAGAATTTACTTTTCCTTTTAGCTCATCACAATACGTCTGGCTTTCTGCCGCTTTGTCTAAATCGATTAAAAAGGTCTCCCAAGTTGGAATTTGAATTCCTTTATACCCTAAATCTGCTGCCCATTTGCACATCCCATTAAGTGTGTTGAAAGGTGCTTTTTGATCTACAAATTGTGCTAAAAATATAGCAGGTCCTTTAACTGTTTTCATGTATTAAAAATTTTATAAATCTACCCAAGTATTCCCATTGGCATTTGAATCCAATACTTTTTCAATAAAAAGCATTCCGCGAACTCCGTCATGCAGTGTTGGAAATGCTCCCTCATCATGTACTTCGTTTCTTAATGCCTTTGCTACTCCGTTGTATATATTTCCCATTGAATCAAAAATACCTTCAGGATGACCTGGTGGAATTTTACTACTTTCTAATGAAAAGTCAGATAAATAATCGTGTCCTGGTTTCAAAACCTGCATCGGTAAACCTTCTGTTAAGTGAACCAATTCGTTTGGATTTTCTTGTCTCCATTTTAAACTTCCTTCACTTCCGTATATTTGAACAGTAAAATTGTTTTCTTCCGCTGTAGCAATTTGACTTGCTCGTATAACGCCCTTACAGTATTCGGACATACGTATTAAAACAGTTCCATCTATGTCAAGAGGATTGTCTTCATATAAATAGTTAAGATCAGCCAGTAGTTTTTTCACTTCCATGCCGGTTACATATTCCAACATATCAAACGCATGCGTTCCAATATCTCCGATACAACAACTGAGCCCTCCTTTTTTCGGATCCAAGCGCCATACTTTGGCACGCTCTTCGGGTTTGTGAATTACGGGATTAATCCATCCTTGATAGTATTGTAAATCTACTTTTTGTATGGTTCCTAAAACACCTCTTCTAATCATATCCTTCATTTGGCGAACCATAGGGTAGCCTGTGTAGGTATAGGTTACTGCAAAAACAGCTTGTTTTTCTTTTTGAATTGCTTCTAGTTCCAATGCTTCTGCATAGGTGGTTGTTAGGGGTTTTTCGCAAATTACATTAAACCCTTTTTCGAGCAGTTTTTTTGCCATTGGAAAATGAAGAAAATTCGGCGTTAAAACTGAAATAACTTCCATTCGTTCTTCAACAGGGAGTTTTAATTCCTCTTCAATTAGCACATCAAAGCTTGCATAAACTCGGTTTATTGGAACTCCAATGCGGTTTGCAAAACTTTTATTTTCTTCTACATTTGGATTAAAACATCCTCCTACAAGTTCATAACGATCAAACATATTCGATGCAATTCTATGAACAACTCCTATTAGGGAATCTCCTCCGCCCCCTAAAATTCCTAAGCGTATTTTATTAGCCAATTTTATTCTTTTTTAAGTTTAATTTTTTCATCTTTAAAAACTACAATAAATAGCACCATTACACCAAGTGCAAATACCGCGGGAATCATCCAGATAACTTCCCAGTCATGAGTTCCATCAGTAAGTGTATATTTATCTGAAATTTTACCAGCCACCCAAAAACCGACTAACATACCAACCCCATAGGTTGCCAATGTAATTAATCCTTGCGCTGCGCTTTTCACTTTTTCTCCAGCTTTAAAATCGGTATAAATTTGACCCGACACAAAGAAAAAGTCATAACAAATTCCGTGTAAAGCAATTCCCATAATTAACATAAAAGTAAGTTCTCCAGCATTCCCATAGGCAAATAGTGCATAACGAACTGCCCATGCCAACATTCCTACTAATAGCGTTTTTTTGAATCCAAACTTCTTAAAGAAGAAAGGGAGCAAAAGCATGAAAAGCACTTCGCTGATCTGTCCTAAAGTCATTTTTCCTGTCGGATTTTCCATTCCAAGTTCCACTAAAAATGGATTTGCTTGCTGGTAGTAAAACGCCAATGGAATACAAATTAGAATTGAAGTTATAAAGAACATCAAAAAGTTTCGATCTTTCAAAAGCTTAAGCGCATCCAACCCAAGAATATCCGAAATACTTATCGCTCCATCGGATTGTGATGGGGGAGTTTTAGGAAGTGTAAAGCTAATTAGTCCAAGTATTAATGACGCAATCGCGACCATGGTGAAAGTGTTACTCAATGCTCCTTGACTAATTGATTCTTTGGAATCCCAATGAAAGACATAACTTATAACTAAACCTGCTACGATCCATCCAATAGTTCCAAAAACACGGATCAACGAAAATTCTTTAGCTGGATCTTTCATTTGAAAAAACGAAACAGAATTCACCAAAGCAAGAGTAGGCATATAGGCTACCATATAAGCAAATACTAGTGGGTAAAAGGCATCAAAGGATTCTGCTTGTGCCATATAATACATTATAACAGCCCCTATAAGATGCAAGACCCCTAATATTTTTTCAGCATTAAAATAACGATCTGCAATCAATCCAATAAAGAATGGAGCAATTATAGCTCCCCATGACTGAGTCGAAAACGCCATACCTGTTTCTGCTCCGGTAGCATTTAAATCATTTCCTAAAAAGGTTCCTAAGGTCACAAACCACCCTCCCCAAATAAAGAACTGGAGAAACATCATTAAGGACAGTTGAATTTTTGTTTTTGTATTCATTATAAGTAAAAGTTAATTAGCTTAATTCTTTTGCAGCTTTTATTAAAAGGTTTTTAGTCGCCAATATTCCGGCCTCTTCACTTAATTTTTGACCTTCATATTCTACCCCGATATACCCATTAAAACCTGCGTTTTTAACTATTTGAAGCATACGCTTGTAGTCTATACCTGTTTCGTTTCCCTGAGCATCAAACTCATTAGCTTTGGCACTTACTGCAAATGCTCGTGGCATTAATTCTTCTACACCTTGGTAACGATCATATTCTTTAATACAATTTGCTCCCCAACGCTCTCCATTTGTTTTTTCCAAGCAAAAATTCCCGAAGTCGGGAAGTGTTCCACAATTGGAAAGGTCTACATCATTAAGAACCTCCATAAGTAGCTCAGCATTAGATGATAAATACCCATGATTTTCAACAATTACATTAATGTTATACTTTGAAGCGTAGGCTCCAAGAGACAGAAGACTTTCTTTAGAGTTTTCGACCCAAATCTTAGGATCATTATCACCAAACAAATTAATTCGAATCGAATGGCATCCCATTGCAGCAGAAGTTTCTACCCATTTATGGTGATTTTCGACAGACTTTTTTCTTTCAACTGCAGAGCTAACCGATAAATCTCCTTCATTATCGATCATGATTAATAGATTTTTTAGGCTATGTGCAGCTGCTTTTTCATTGTTTCTTGCAATGAAATTTTTAAGTGCAGCTGGTTGATTTTTAGAATCCACTACATCTTTATACAACTGATTTACGTACTCTAAACCTTCAAACCCAAGCTCGTGTGCTTTTGATGCAAAATTATAAGGATCCATAGTACCTCCTCGGATTGCATTATTAAGTGACCATTGTGCTAGAGATAATTTAAAAAACGGCTCTGTTAGAATTCCGCTGGCAATTGTGTTTGCTTCAAGATTAAGGTTGTTGTAAGCATAAGCTCCAACGGTCGAAAGTCCAAGTCCTGCAAATGTACTTTTCAAAATAAAATTTCTTCTTTTCATAAGGTTTTTTTTAGGCTTAGTTCTTGTTATCTAGCAATTTGTATTGAAATTCGATGTTTGAATCAGAATTAAGCTAATGCTAAAATACAATTGATTTCTAATCTAACACTATTCGTTATTCAAAAGGTTTTTTAGTTAAGGGGATTGCTGTTTTTTAAAACGAAAACGATTTAAATTGCTTTTTAGTTTAAATCTTTCTTAATTCTTGACAAATTCATAATCTTTGTGTTTATATTTAAGGGATTTCAAAAAAAACTTAAATATGAACACAGGTTACAATACAACCGAATTCGACGCTATTGTTGTTGGAACTGGTATAAGCGGAGGTTGGGCTGCTAAAGAATTAACCGAAAAAGGATTGAAAACACTTGTCCTTGAGCGCGGTAGAATGGTCAAGCATATTGAAGATTATCCAACCATGAATAAAGATCCATGGGATTATCCTCATGGAGATGTTATTACCCAAGAAACTAGAAAGAAACAGCCAAAGCAAAGTAGGACTGGATATACAACAATGGAATCGCACAAACATTTTTTTGTAGACGACAACGAACATCCTTATAACGAAGATAAGCAGTTTGACTGGTGTCGGGGGTATCATGTAGGAGGAAGATCACTCATGTGGGGACGTCAAAGTTACCGCCGTGGAGATATTGATTTTGAAGCAAACGCACTAGAAGGCATTGCAGTTGACTGGCCAATTCGATACAAAGATATTGCTCCATGGTACAGTTATGTTGAGAAGCATGTAGGAATTAGTGGTGAGAGTTTATCTTTACCTCAACTTCCTGATAGTGAATTTTTAAAACCGATGGAACTGACCTGCGTGGAAGACCATTTGAAAGGATCCATTGCAGATAAATATACTGACCGCCTTTTAACGATTGGTCGTACTGCTCACATTACAGAAGGAACGAAACCGGGTGCAGGACGAGTTACCTGCCAGCACCGTAATCGATGTATGCGTGGTTGTCCATTTGGAGCTTACTTCAGCAGTAACTCTTCTACACTTCCAATGGCAGAAGAAACTGGGAACATGACTATGAAAACAAATGCAGTAGTGCATGAAGTACTTTATGATCCTGAAACCAAACGAGCAACTGGAGTTCGTGTTATAGATTCAATTACCAAAGAAACAACCGATTATAAAGCTAAAATAATTTTCTTGTGCGCTTCTGCTGTTGCAAGTACTTCGATTTTAATGCAATCTAAATCGGCTGCTTTTCCAAATGGAATGGGGAATGCTTCAGGAGAATTAGGACACAACTTAATGGATCATCACTTTCAGGTAGGTGCTAGTGCCGATGTTGAAGGGTATGAAGATAAATATTATACAGGAAGAAGAGCCAACGGTGTATTTATACCGCGTTTTAGAAACCTAGGTGGTGGTACTAATCAAAAAGACTTTTTAAGAGGATATGGATACCAAGGTGGTGGAAGTAGAGGTTCTTGGACTGAAAACGTAAAAGAAATGGCTTATGGGCCTGAGTTCAAAGAAGCAATTCTTAATCCAGGTGGATGGTCAATAGGTCTAAATGGCTTTGGCGAGGTGTTACCTTATCATGAAAACAAAATGACTCTTAATTACGACAAACTAGATCAATGGGGACTTCCAACCGTTACTTTTGATGCAACAATTCGTGAAAACGAACTCAATATGCGAAAGGATATGCAAACTCAAGCAATGGAAATGCTAGATAATGCAGGATTCAAAAATGTTTCTGGATGGGATAACGAATATCATTTAGGTCTAGGAATTCATGAAATGGGAACTGCTCGAATGGGTCGTGACCCTAAAACATCCGTTCTAAATGGTAATAATCAATTACATGAAGTACCTAATGTATTTGTTACCGATGGTGCAGCAATGACCTCTGCTGGGAATGTTAATCCATCCCTTACCTATATGGCGTTGACCGCAAGAGCAGTAGATTTTGCTGTAAAAGAATTGAAAAAAATGAACCTTTAAAAGATTACATCATGCAAAGAAGAACCGCATTAAAAAATATTGGACTTTCGTTTGGAACAGTAGCTCTTAGCTCAACAGTTGTTAGTCTTTTCGAAAGCTGTCAAACAGGAGAAGGTGTTTGGACTCCAGAATTTTTCACATCTCAACAAGCTGATTTAGTTAGCAAGATAATCGACGTAATTTTACCTACTACAGAAAACATACCAGGAGCAAACGATCTTAATCTAACTCAATTCATGGATGGTTATATGGCACTTGTTTCAAGTCCGGAGGACAAGGAATTTGCTAAAATGTCGTTACCTATAGTTTCTAAATTAGCACTTGAAGGAGCTGGTAAGAAAGAAGTTTCTGAGCTGACAAACGAAGACATAGACGCACTATTAAATCGTTTCTTAAGAGCCGACAAAGCAATACAAGATTCGCGATGGGAGACACTTAACGCTTGGGCTGAGGCTAAAGAAAAAGGTGAAATAAATGCTGTTCCAGAAGAAGCAGCAGCACATTCTATAATTAATAGTTTGAGGAATTTAGTAGTCTCTGCTTTTAAAAACTCGGAAGTGATTGGCGAAACGGTCTTAATTTATAGACCAATTCCAGGAGAACAAAAAGGGTGTGTTGATTTACAAGAAGCTACTGGAGGAAGAGCTTGGTCTCCTCTTTAATTGATTAAGCTTATAATGTTCTCATGTATTCCGCTATAGATCGAGCTTCATCTTCTGTGAGGTTCTGATTCATCATCTTGATGTTGTTGTATTCTTTTAATAGGGCAATAGCAATCGGGTCGTTTTTAAGCATTTCTGTAGGATTCAGCATTATATTCATAACCCATTCAGGCGAACGTCGTTCATAAATCCCCTTCATAGCAGGACCAATTAGTTTTTTATTAGCCTTGTGACATGCGGTACATTTTTGTTTAAATGTAGAAGCACCTTTTGTGACCAATTCTTGGTCTATATTTTTGTCAAAAGTTAAATTCTTAATTGGACCAATTCCTTTATTGGAAAGGTCAATAGGAGTTGTGCTTTTTTGAGATGTTGATTTTTTTTGTTCAGCTTTAGTCCGATTATATTCAAATCCTTTTTTCTTTTCTTCTGAACCACCACAAGCGATAAAAACGCTTGCAAGAGCAACTAATATAACTTTTTTCATTTGCTTTTTAATATGCAATAAATGTAGCAAGCTTCAATTAACTGTGCAACATTTTTTTTAAAATTATAAGACTTTACTCAAGCTATTAAACCAAAAAAAAAGATTTAAACAAATCCAAACCGCATCATTTAACTCAGGACCAGTCATATCTTCCAGTGTCTTGATATGATTCTCTGCCTAGCCTCATTCTCTCAAGAGGATAGGCAAAGTTAATTGATAGTGTCCAGTCGTTGATATTAATTGTTAAATAGAGTATTAAAATACGGCTCCATAACATTAGTATAGTATACTGAATTGACTAAACTTATTCCGTCTTTAGTTATATAGTTTCTTTCTAAAACGTAAGCTGTAAACATCTCTGCAAAGAACTCATCTTGTTTTTTTAAGAAATAACTATTTGAAGAGTCGCCTAGTGTAGCTCCATTAAATAAGTCAGTAATCTATTGAGTATTTCCTGCTATTTCATAATGCACTGCGTGACCTAACTCATGAATAATAACTCTACTAAAAAGTATCTACTAAGAGACATTGTTTTTGAAAATGAACTGTAACTATCTCCACTTTCTCCTATTAAGACAGTTAAGAGATGTACTTATTCATAAATACTTTTGAAGTTCTTCTTTGAAATATAAAGCACTATCAGAAGCACTTTTCTTGGAATTTTTAGCATAATTCCCCCCTTGTTCAATGTAAAAAAATTCAAGGCCTGATTTTTTTGGGTCGGGTAGAATTTCATGATAATTAATAGAACCATTTCCTAGTTCAGAATAATCTCTTGTAATTTTGTCCATGTCTTTTATGTGCCACATAACATATCTGCCAGGCTGTTCCTCAATGAGTTGTTTCGGTGTTTTCTTTCCGGCATGTAAAACCCAATACATGTCCATTTGTAGTTTCACTAAATTCGGATCGGTTTCATTTATAATAATATCAAAACCACTTGTACCGCCAAGGTCATCAAATTCGTATCCATTGTTGTGGTAAGCAAAACCTAGACCTGCTTGTGATACCTGTTCTCCAATAAGGTTCAGTTTGTGCGGCATTGCTTTGAACGTTTCTAAATTTCTCTGTTCAGGCGCATTAAAAGGCCAGGTAATGTATTTGCTGTTTAATGCTTTTGCACCTTCAATGCAGCGATTTACAAAATGTTTAAGTGCATCATCCGATTGATCCAAAAATGGAGGAAAGCCAAAATGACCGCTACTAACCGTAAGCTCAAGATCGTTTAGGATGCTGTTAAATTCACCTGCCGTATAGCCATAGAACATTCCTTTTTGATCGTCAAAACCATAGGTTTCAAAGTCTTGGTACCCCATGGCTTTTAGTGCTTTCAGTGTTTTAAGAGGGTTCTTCTCCATTGCATCTCGAATGGAATACAGTTGATACCCTAATTTGAATTTCGGTTGGTTGAATTCGGAAAAACCGTATAATGGAAGCATTGCTGCTCCGCCGATGATTCCTGTATTCTTAATGAATGTTCGTCTGTCCATATTCTAAATGTACTAAAACTAACTTAAGGGGTTGAGACTAAAATCTCGATAATAAACTTTTTGTGGTCCTAAGTGTGTCGTTCATTAAAACTCAAAACGTAATTTTTGGAAAGTTGCCACATAAGAGAAAGCCTGCAATACAGGTGTAGGGTTAGGTTTTTCATAATGTAGAACAGATTTTGGGACTGTCATTTTAAATGTACTAAAACTCAATAAAATTTAAGGTGACTTTTTAGTTCAATTTAAAAGGAAATTTTTCAATTCCCTTATCTTTGAGCAAATAGAAAATTCATGGAGTGTAAACTCATTTGTTCCGATATTGACGGAACCTTATTAGATGTTAACCGAAGCCTTTCGATGGAAACCAAAACAGCTGTAAAAAGTATAAGTCCAGAGATTCCCTTTCTTCTTATTTCGTCTCGAATGCCTAAATCGATGCAATTGCTTCAGGCAGAACTTCGAACAGCTAACATGCCTTTGATTGCATATAATGGCGCCTTAATTTTGGATGGTTCAGGCAATGTATTACAGAGTATTGAAATCCCCTTTGCAATTACAAATCGAATATGTACCCATCTCTCAGATTCAGAACTTCATTTCAGCTTATATAACAACTCAGAATGGGTAGTTCCAGCACTCGATTTTTGGGCAAAAAGAGAACAAAACAATACACGAGTAACTCCCGATGTTAGACCTTTGAAAGAGACTCTGGAACTTTGGGATCGAAAGCACCAAGGAGCTCACAAGATTATGGTGATGGGTGAACCTGTTGATTTGGATCACATAGAACAGTTTATCTCCGAAAATTTTTCAGAGCAAATAAATGCTTACCGTTCTAAAGACAACTATCTAGAAATTTCTAATAAGGAATTAGACAAAGCATCGGCATTGGCCTTTTTACTGTCCGCTGAGTATCCGGAGATTGATATGGAGGATGTCATGGCTTTTGGAGATAATTATAACGATCAAACTCTTTTAGAACAAGTAGGAAGAGGTGTTGCTGTTGCCAACGCAAAGCCTGAAATTTTAGAAGCGACTCCTTTTCATACCTTATCTAATCATGAACATGGTGTAGCCGCTGCAATTGAGCAATATTGTTAAGCTGTTTTGTTTTTTTGAGTAACTAAATAAACACCTACGAAGACCAGAACGGTTGCTAGACTTTTAATCAAATCCATTTGATCATTACCCGTGTATGTTGCAAACAAAATTCCCATAAGCGGTTGTAAGTATACAAAAGCACCTACTGTAGTTGGGGATAATGTTCTTAGTGCATAAACATTAAATAAATAAGCAAAAAAGGTAGTCCCAACAACAACAAAAGCCATGCGCCAAATAGCCTCAAAAGGGAGACTGGTCCATGCTACTGCTGTAAATTCGGAAAAAGTTATTGGAAGATTCAAAAGAATACCTCCTAAGAACATCCATTTCATAAGGGTTATGGTGGTGTATTTTTTGGTCATCGGTTTAACCAATATCAGATAAGTTCCGAAGCAAATTGCGTTAACAAACATCATGATATTTCCAAGTGGAATGTTTGGTGCGTTTAGTATATCGTTACTTCCTTGAAGAATCAATAAAATAGCCCCTCCAAATCCCATTAAAATTCCAAATCCTTTTTTGGTGGTTATTTTTTCTTTCAGAAAAATAGTAGAAAGAATCATTACCATAATTGGGGTTAGGGTAACAATTACAGAACTGTTAATCGGTGTCGAAAGACTAAGACCTTTAATGAACATAAGCATGTTGATGCACATTCCAAAAACAGTAGCACAAGCAATTCTGAATAAATCTTTACGTTCAATTTTTTCTGAAGGGTAAAAGAAACTTACAATCCAAAATAAAGCGGCAGCTCCAACCACCCGGAGCATTACCAGTCCAAACGCTCCGATGTATTCAGGCATAACTACCTTGGCTATGGTGTGGTTAAATCCGTAAATAGTTGTAGCTCCAAAGGCAGCTAATAGGGCAAGAACTCTTTTATCCATTAATGGCCTTTTTTGCAGCTTCAATGGTAGCTGCAGAATTCCCAATAAAAAGTTCTTCCTTATAAAGCAGAACAGGGCGTTTTAAAAAAGAATAATGTTCGAGAAGTAGGCCTTTCATTTCTTCTTCAGAAAGTTCATTAGCTTTTAATCCTCTTTTTCCAAGAAGTTGAGCACGGCTATTAAAGAGGGCAGCATATGATTTAGTGCTTTTAAATAAAGCATTCAATTGTTCCGAACTGAGCGGATTTTCTTTGATGTTAATCAAAGAAACGGAATCAGGAATGTACAATGTTTTTATGATTCTTTTACACGTATCGCAGGTCTTTAAAAAGTAAAAAATATCCATGTTTTATATTATTCGAACAAAGAAAATCAATTTTTGTTAAAAGCATTAAAAATATCGAGAAATCCTCTGAATCCCCTACCTTTGAATTCAAAAATGATCCTTTAATTTATGGAAAACAAATTACGTTTTAATTCGAAGACAATACACGGAGGCCAACATCACGATCCAGCTTATGGAGCCGTAATGCCTCCAATATATCAAACCTCTACCTATGCTCAAACTACTCCAGGCGATCACAAAGGCTTTGAGTACAGCAGAACCCACAATCCAACACGTCAAGCTCTAGAAAAATCTTTAGCCAGTATAGAAAATGGAAAACATGGACTGGCTTTTGGTTCAGGATTGGCTGCAATTGATGCAGTTTTGAAATTATTACAACCAGGCGATGAGGTTGTTTCTACTAACGATTTATATGGCGGTTCCTATCGTTTGTTTACTAAAATATTCGAAGGTTTTGGAATTAAGTTTCATTTTGTAGGTATGAATAATGTGCAAGAAGTTGCTGATGCAATCAACTCTAACACAAAATTGATTTGGGTAGAAACTCCTACCAATCCGATGATGAATGTTGTAGATATTAAAGCAGTTTCTCAAATTGCTAAGCAACACAAAATCCTCTTGGCAGTAGACAATACATTCGCTTCTCCATATTTACAGCAACCCTTAGATTTAGGTGCCGACATCGTAATGCATTCTGCTACTAAATATATTGGTGGACACAGCGATGTGGTCTTAGGAGCATTAATTGTAAAGGATGATGATCTTGCTGAACGACTATACTTCATCCAAAATGCGAGTGGTGCTGTTTGTGGGCCCATGGATAGTTTTTTAACACTCCGGGGAATTAAAACACTGCATGTGCGTATGCAACGTCATTGTGAAAACGGAAGAAAAGTTGCAATGTATTTGAACAATCATCCTAAAATTGAAAAAGTATATTGGCCAGGATTCGAAACACATCCAAATCATCATATTGCAAAATCGCAGATGAATGATTTTGGAGGAATGCTTTCATTTATTCCAACAGGCGCAGACTATAAGGCCGCTATAAAAATCATTGAAAATCTAAAAATATTCACCCTGGCAGAATCCTTGGGTGGAGTAGAAAGTTTAGCTGGACATCCAGCCAGCATGACACACGCTTCAATTCCAAAAGTAGAACGTGAAAAAAGTGGGGTTGTAGATTCATTAATTCGACTCAGTGTTGGAATTGAAGATGCTCAAGATTTAATTGACGATTTAGAACAAGCAATCGGATAAACGCTTTTCTGTATCTTTATACGCTAATATGTGTTTATGAAACTTCCTAAGGGAAAAAAAATATACTTTTCATCCGACAACCATTTGGGCGCTCCCAATGCTGAAAGCAGCATTGCTAGAGAGCGTATATTTATTTCTTGGTTGAATCACATTCAGAAGGATGTGGAGGTTTTATTTTTATTAGGAGATCTTTTTGACTTTTGGTTTGAATATAAAACAGTAGTTCCTAAAGGGTTTGTTCGCGTACTCGGAAAGCTTGCAGAATTATCGGATCAAGGAGTAGAAATTCACTTTTTTACAGGAAACCACGACCTTTGGGTTCGTGATTATTTTCAAAAGGAACTCGGATTTATAGTACATCATGAACCACAAGATTTTGTGCTTAATGAAAAGAAATTTTTAATTGGACACGGAGATGGTCTTGGGCCAAAAGACATTGGATTTAAACGCATGAAAAAAGTTTTTACAGCGACTTTTTTTAAATGGTTATACCGATGGATTCATCCCGATATTGGCATGCGAATAGGAACTTATTTATCTTTAAAAAACAAAATGATTTCTGGAGAAGAAGACATTATTTTTTTGGGGGAAGAAAAAGAATGGTTGGTTCAATATTGCAATAAAAAACAAGCTGAAGAAAAGCGAGATTTTTTTGTCTTTGGACATCGTCATTTACCACTGAACCTGCCAATAGGAAATGATGCACGCTACATAAACCTTGGGGATTGGATTACCCATTTCACCTTTGCCGAATTTGACGGTAAACTGTTAGAATTAAAAAAATGGGACTTCTGAAATAATGATAGAAAAGAAAAAACTAGTTTTTGAAAAGACCGTACTAATTGGAGTTATTACCGCAAGACAAGACGAAGATCAAGCACTAGAATATTTAGCAGAATTAGCTTTTTTAGCTCATACTGCAGGCGGAGAAGTCATCAAGCAATACACTCAAAAAATGACCCTTCCCAATCCCAAAACATTCATAGGAAGTGGGAAACTAAACGAAATACATGCGTTTGTAGAGGAAAACGAAGTTTCGACCGTTGTTTTTGATGATGAATTATCTCCAGCACAGCAGCGAAATATTGAGGAGGTCATGAAGTGTAAAATCTTAGACCGAACTGGTCTGATTCTTGATATTTTTGCCCAAAGAGCACAAACAAGCTACGCTAGAAACCAAGTAGAATTAGCGCAATATCAATATTTACTTCCTCGACTTAAGGGCCTTTGGACACATTTAGAACGTCAAAAAGGGGGAATTGGGATGCGTGGACCTGGAGAAACAGAAATTGAAACAGACAGACGTATCGTTCGAGATAAAATTGCCTTACTCAAAAAGAAACTCTTCCTAATCGATAAGCAAATGTCTACCCAAAGAGGAAATCGTGGGGCTCTTGTTCGAGTGGCCTTAGTTGGTTACACCAACGTTGGGAAATCTACTCTAATGAATGCAATTGCTAAGAGTGAAGTCTTTGCCGAAAACAAACTATTTGCAACGCTAGACACTACAGTACGTAAAGTAGTTATCGGGAATTTACCTTTTCTGTTAAGTGACACGGTTGGTTTTATACGCAAACTACCTACCCAATTGGTCGAGTCTTTTAAGAGTACCTTAGATGAAGTTCAGGAAGCTGATTTATTACTCCACGTAGTCGATATATCTCACGCTAATTTTGAAGAACACATAGCCTCGGTTAGTTTGATTCTTTCAGAGATTAAAAGTCAGGACAAGCCCTCCATAATGGTTTTCAATAAAATTGACGCCTATGAACCACTTGTAATCGAACCCGATGATTTGGTTACCGAAAAAACTAAATTACATAATACCCTGGTAGAGTGGGAACGAACTTGGATGGCAAAAATGAATGGAAATGCACTTTTTATTTCTGCAACCAAAAAAGATAATATACATCATTTCAGAAAACAAGTATATGCTGCCATCCGGGACATACATGTAACCCGTTTTCCTTATAATAATTTTCTATATCCCGTGGGTTTAGAAGAATAACCTTTTTTGTAAGTTTACCTAAAACAATACCTGATGAAAAAATCACTACCTATTTTACTTTTGTTTTTAACGCTTAGCTGCAGTTCAGAAAGCACAACGGTTTCTTATCAAGAACAAGCTACTTCCATTCTTAATCAGGTCCCAGCATCAAACCCTTTAGGCACATCTTCCTTGTTTTACCAAGACCTTTCTTATGGATCTGCTGAGCGCAATACCTTTGACTTGATGGTTCCGCAAAACGGAAACGCAATCGGAATCGTTGTTTTCTTTCACGGCGGAAGCTTTTTGTTTAACGACAAAAGCGATACCTACGAGGAACCTTTTGCAAGTATAGTAACGAATTTATTAAATCAAAATGTTGCAGTAGTGAACGCCAATTATAGTTTTTTAAACAGCTCAAATAGTATGGGTTTAACTACATCACTTTCTGACGGAACCTTGTTGCTAAACTACGTCCGGTCTATAGCTTCTGGGCTTGACTTGAATGCCAATAAAATAATTTTAAGCGGCGCTTCTTCTGGAGCAGGAATTTCATTGTGGAATGGACTTCAAGCAGAACACAACCAGGGCGTATTAGGAATTGTAGCCCTTGCCACTCAGAGTAGCTATAACCTCTATAAATGGGAAACCCTTTTTCCAAACATAAGCGTAGACCAAATAACACAAAGCAACACAGAGTTTCAAATGCTTTTTAACCTCTTCTATGGTGGGCCTAACCCAACGCAAGCACAGTTAGATGCGGTTGATTTTATTGAATTTTTGGACTCTTCAGATCCAGAATTATATTTATACAATACCGCAGGAAACCAAGTTTTATACACAGACGGTTCTATTGACTTAGATATTCTGTATCACAGCATCCGCCACTCGGACGCTCTAAGAGCCAAAGCAATTGAGGAAGGATTCTCTACCAGTGGGGCGTTCCAAGAAACACCAGATGATTTTGTTTTGCGTTTGTTGGAGTAGTTAATCAGAAACCCTTTTCGCAATCAAAAGATAAACAGGGAAGTAGTCGGAATAACCACAAAAAAAAACCATACTCGAATCTTTGTAGATCCAGGGAATTTAAATTTATACGGTAAACAGCTCTATTTCGCTTTTAAATATGTGGGAAGTGGAAAAACTTCTCAAAATGGTACGCTTTGAATTGGATGATTTTCGTATTTTTGAGCTGTAATAACAAAATAACAAAACACCCATGTCATACATCATTCAAAAAGTTTTGGCGTTGATCGTTGATTTAATTAACCTAATCGCAGTCATTTTCTCCTAATTTCTAACTGGATATTATAGTGAATTGCTGTTGTTTTATTTTGTGTTTCTCTTTTTATTCTTCTCGTTTATTAATAACCGTAGCACTTGCCTGAGCTGTTGGCAAAATGGTTATGTCTGCAAGAGTAACATGTTCGGGTGCATTGATCATAAATAAAATGGTGTTTGCAATATCTTCGGCTTGTAAAGCGTCTAATTGGCTGTAAACCGTAGCAGCTTTTTCTCGATCTCCTTTAAAGCGAACTTCAGAAAACTCAGTTTCAACTAGACCTGGGTGAATTGCACCAACTCGAATCCCATAAGCGTTTAAATCAATTCGCAAGCCTTGAGTAAATGCGTCTACCGCAAATTTACTGGCACAATACACATTCCCTTTGGGATAAACTTCAAGCCCAGCAATCGATCCGATATTAATGATTTGACCTTTATTCTGTTCTGTCATCTGAGGTAAAACAGCTTTGGTAACATACATCAGCCCCTTAACGTTTCCATCGATCATAGCATCCCAGTCATCTAGGTCAGCGCCAACCACATCATCAAGTCCATGGGCATTTCCTGCGTTATTAATTAAAACATCTACTGGTTTAAAATCTTCAGGAATGCTATCGATTGATTCAAAAACTGCAGATCGATCACGAACATCGAAGTTTAAAGTGTGCACTTCGGTTGGCAGTTCTTCCTTTAAAGCGGATAAGCGGTCTTCTCTTCGTCCGCACAAAATTAAGCGCGCACCTTGGGAGCCTAAAAATTCAGCTGCTGCTTTGCCAATTCCACTAGTTGCGCCCGTAATGAGTACTGTTTTATTCATGTTTTGGTGTTATATTCTTTAAATGGATGTTGACTAAACCAATAGATTTGAGTCTTGATTTTATACATTACTAATGTATTGCTTTTATCTAAGATTAAAAATTATCCTTAAATTTAGGTCAGTCTAAACCTACTTTTTAATTAACTAAAATTGTAAACATGTATTTTAAAAAAAACATACTTCTACTTTTAATCGTTGCTCTTATCTGCAAATTGAAGTTATCTGCTCAGCAAAAGCATTACTACCAAACTGATTTTCCGATAGCTGAGTTTGATGCACGCAGAGTTCAAATATTTGATGCAATAGGAGAAAATGCAATAGCGCTTATTCAAAGCGCACCTACTGTTGCTGGTTTTAAAGTGTTTAGACAGTCCAATACTTTTTATTATTTAAGTGGTTTAGAAGAAGGCCATGCCTATTTATTGCTGAATGGAAAAAACAGAACAACAACCCTATACCTGCCTCACAGAGAAGCAGGCAGAGAACGGAGTCAAGGAAAAATATTATCTGCAGATGATGCCGATTTGGTTCAAAAATTGACAGGTGTAAATCGTGTTCAACCGCTAGAATATTTAGGCAATGATTTGGTTAGAACAGGGCTTATTAATGGAGTAACTCCTGTTTTATTCACCCCTATGAGTCCAGCAGAAATAGGGAACGACAGCAGAGATGAAATATTAAACGGTCATGCTCGTGCAGCTGCCGACCCATGGGATTCTCAATCTACGCGAGAGGCACGATTCAAGAGATTACTAAGTGAACGCTTCCCGGAATTCGAAATCCGCGATCTTTCTCCCCAACTCGATTCAATGCGATTAATTAAAAGTCCGAAAGAAATTGAAGTTATTCGAAAAGCTACAGAAATTGCAGTTCTTGCTATTATAGAAGCGATGCGGTCTACTAAACCAGGGGTATACGAATATCAATTAGATGCTGCGGCAAAGTATGTTTTTTATCAACATGGCGCTCAAGGCGACGGATACCCGGCAATCATTGGAGGAGGAACCAACGCTTATATGGGTCATTATTTCAGAAAAACCGATGTTTTAAACGACGGGGACTTAGTGCTTATGGATTATGCTCCAGATTACCACAATTATACTAGTGATGTTACCAGAATTTGGCCTGTTAATGGAACGTTTGATAAAGATCAAACGGCGCTATATGATTATATTGTTGCCTATAGAGATGCCTTATTTCGTTATGTCAAACCAGGCGTTACCTCTAATGATGTGTTAGATCGAGCTGCTGCAGATATGAAAAAGTACCTGGCAGGAAAAATTTTTGCTAAACCGGCACACTTAAAAGCAGTTCAAAATGGAATAAAGTTTAGAGGTCATTTTCAACATCCTGTTGGAATGGCTGTTCATGATGTTGGACGGGTAAGTAGAGTTCCTTTAGAACCGGGAATGGTTTTTACCATTGATCCGATGATATGGATTCCAGAAGAACAACTTTACATTAGAATTGAAGATGTTGCTTTAGTTACAGAAACTGGAGTAGAAAACCTTAGCGCATTTGCACCCTCTTCAATCAAGGAAATCGAAAAAGTAATAAAAGAAAAAGGGTTAACCGAATTTAGACCAGCTCAGTCTATACCACTTAAAACGAAAACTAAACTGTTTACAAGACGTTATTAGGGCACTTTATGACCCCAGCTTACTTCTAGAAGTAAAAACCAATCTTGTAGATCTAATTTAATGAAAAGCGCATCCATAGCGCCCTTAAGTCTGGTCTTTTGAGTTGTTCCTACTACGGGATGGATTTTTGCAGGATGTTGGAGTAGCCAAGCCAACAAGATTTGATCTTCTGTAGCTTTGTATTTCACACACATTTTATCAACTAAGGGCTTGAGACGCTCATTTTGATTGTTTTTATCCTTAAAATAACTTCCCAAAGGGCTCCAAGCCATGGAACCAATTTGTTGCTCCATCATGTGATTTGTTGTTCCGTCAAACATAGCTTTGGACGCCGTTAGGGAACATTCAATTTGGTTCCATTCAATTAGATTTTCAGTACTTAAAAGGCTCATTTGGGCTGAGGTGAAATTAGACACCCCAAAGCTTTTTACTTTCCCTTGACTTTTGAGCTTTTCAAATGCTTTTGCTACCTCTTGAGGATCCATTAATGGACTTGGTCTATGGAGTAAAAGCACATCAAGATATTCTGTGTTGAGATTTTTAAGGGATCTTTCTGTTGACCAAAGGATGTGATCAGAAGAATAATCATAATGCTTAACTTCTAAAGGACGCGTATCGCTAGGGTACTGAATTCCACATTTACTTATAAATTGTACTTCGGATCTCTCGACTTTACTTTCTTTGAAAGCTGCACCGAAAGAGGCTTCTGTTGTATAACCTCCATAAATATCTGCATGGTCAAAGGTACTGATGCCAAGTGATAAGGCATCTTCAATCAAAGAACTCATTTGAGATGAGTTGTAGTTTTTACCCCAAACACCCCAAGTCATAGTTCCAGCAATAATTCCCGAAAATTCAGTCATTCTTTTTTTAATTTATGAAATTACTTTTTTTTAGACTTAAAGCCCATTTTGAAGTAGTGTTTTTTCTTACTATTTTTAACCAATTATTAACAATAAAGATGTTATAATTTCTCCATTTTTGTAAAACTAAAAAATTTATAGAATCTTATGGATAATAATACCAATGTAGACATTAGTGCTATTAACGAGAAAATTGAAAAGGAAAGTGCCTTTATTGATTTACTGACATTAGAAATAAATAAAGTAATTGTCGGTCAAAAACACATGATTGAAAGACTATTAATTGGTCTTTTGGGTCGCGGACATATTCTATTAGAAGGTGTTCCAGGTCTAGCCAAAACACTAGCCATTAACACCTTAAGTAAGGCTGTGAAAGCGGATTTCAGTAGAATACAATTTACGCCCGATTTGTTACCAGCAGACGTTGTAGGGACAATGATTTATAACATTAAAGAAAATGATTTCTCTATAAAAAAAGGTCCAATTTTCGCTAATTTTGTTTTAGCAGACGAGATTAATCGTGCCCCTGCCAAGGTCCAATCGGCCTTGTTAGAAGCCATGCAGGAAAAGCAAGTTACAATTGGAGATACTACATTTCCTCTAAAACAACCTTTTTTAGTTATGGCAACTCAAAATCCTGTTGAACAGGAGGGAACTTACCCGCTTCCAGAAGCACAAGTAGATCGATTTATGCTGAAAACCGTGATTGACTATCCTTCTATTGAAGACGAGCAATTAATTGTCCGCTCTAATTTAATGGCAAACCGACAAACAATTAAACCAGTTGTTACTACAAAACAGATCATTACCGCTCAAGAAACCGTTCGGTCTGTTTATATGGATGAAAAGATTGAAAAATATATATTGGATTTAGTTTTTGCAACGCGTTATCCAGAGCGATACGGTCTAAAAAAAATAAAGCCTTTAATAAGTTTTGGAGCTTCTCCCAGAGGAAGTATTAATTTGGCGACTGCTGCTAAATGTCATGCATTTTTAAAGCATAGGGGCTATGTAATTCCAGAAGATGTTCGTGCTATAGTTTATGATGTATTGCGACATAGAATAGGACTTACTTATGAGGCGGAAGCCGAAAACATTACAACCGAAGATTTAATTAGTCAAATAATTAATGAGGTTGAAGTACCATAAATGCACCTAAAAAAGTTTAAAAAGGAACGTTTATAGTCATGGATACAAAAGAACTTTTAAAGAAAGTAAGGAAAATCGAAATCAAAACACGTCGTTTAAGCGACCATGTGTTTGGTGGAGAATATCACAGTACTTTTAAGGGAAGAGGGATGACCTTCAGCGAAGTGCGTCAGTATCAATTTGGAGATGATGTCCGAGCGATTGACTGGAATGTAACCGCCCGTTACAACGAACCTTTTGTCAAAGTTTTTGAGGAAGAACGTGAGCTTACTCTTATGTTGGTTGTTGATGTTAGTGGGTCTGAATTTTTTGGTACAGGAAATCAGTTTAAAAGAGAGGTATTAACCGAAATTGCGGCAACCCTTTCTTTTTCTGCACTTCAAAATAACGATAAGGTCGGACTGCTTTTATTTTCAGATCAAGTAGAATTATTTATCCCTCCAAAAAAAGGAAAAACTCACGTCTTAAGGATAATTAGAGAGTTACTAGAATTCCAACCAAAGAGCAAGAAAACAGATATAAATACAGCTTTGGAGTTCTTGTTTGGAATTCTAAAAAAGAAAGCAATTGTATTTTTACTTTCAGATTTCATGGATCAGAAGTATGAAAAAACATTACGTATTGCAGCCAAAAAACATGACCTTACCGGGATAAGAGTTTATGATAAAAGAGAAGTTGAAATGCCTAACATTGGCCTTGTACCGATGTTAGATAGTGAAACTCAAAAAACAAAGTGGATTAATACTGCCTCGAAATCAGTTCGAAATCAATATCAAAAATCTCACAAAGAGCATGTTGAAAGTTTTCAAACGTTATTTAGAAAAAATGGTGCAGGAACACTTCACTGTAGTTTAGAAGAAAGTTATGTAAAAAAGCTGTTAAGCTATTTTAAAGCAAGAATATAGTCATGCGAAAGACATTTTTATTATTTTTCCCTTTAGTGTTATTCTCTTTTACTAGTGGAATAGGGCAAGTCTATAAAGAAATTTTAATTGCTGTTGATTCAACTGAATTTAAAATAGGAGAACAGATTAACATCCGTTTTCAGGTTAAAGGGGATAGCCTTTCAAAAATCCAGTTTCCAGAACAACCTAATTTTGCGCCTTTTGAACTCCTTGAAATATTTCCACTAGACACCATTCGTGCTCAAACACATTATTTGTTTACTAAAAAATATGCTTTAATTCAGTTTGATTCAGGTAACTATTGGATTCCAAAACAAAAAATACTAATTAATGGAGTCAATGCAATATCAGATTCAATTTCCATCAGGATAAACACGGTTGTTGTAGATACCCTCAAACAACCTTTGTTTGACATAAAACCTCTTGTTAAGTTAGAACGTAGATATAAAGAGTTGACCAAACAAATTGCAGTTATCTTTTTCATCTTGTTGGTTTTGGCTTTTTTAATTTTCCTTGGATTAAGATTTCAAAAAAAACGAGAAGAAAAGAGGAAAAAAATCCCACCCTTTGAACGAGCACTTCTCGAATTAAAAGCTCTTGAAGAAGAACGTCCCAGATTACAAGAAGAATATAAGAGCTATTATTCAAAATTAACAGAAGTTGTTCGGCGCTATTTAGAAGAAGAGGCTAATATTACTGCTCTAGAAAGCACATCAAAAGAGTTACTTAAAAAGCTAGAGTTGCTAATAGATACAGGTAAACTAGATTTAAGTACCGAAACCCTACTTTCTTTAAAGCAGGTTTTAGAACATGCTGATTTAGTTAAATTTGCACGATCTGCCCCAGAATTTGAAGTAGCTACTTTAGATCGAAATATAGTAGAGGATGTCGTGATTAAAACTCAAGAGGCACTTCCAGAACCTACACAAGAAGAAATTGAGGCTACTGCTGCTTTTCAAAAAGAATTGAAAAAGAAAAAATTTAAATTTCAATTAAAAATAGCAGGGCTGGGTATTTTGGCATTGATAATCATTGTCTTTTTAATTTCAATATATAAATATGGTTTTGAAAACGTAAAAGACACCCTGATTCAATATCCAACAAAAGTTTTGATGAATAACCAGTGGGTTCAAAGTCAATACGGAACGCCTCCTATATTCCTTTCAACTCCAGAGGTTTTGATTCGAAAAGCAGAAACACCAAAAGGAATTACCATTTTTTCGGCGGGTGATCCATTAAATACGGTGTATGTGCAAATAAACTTTTTGGAGCAAGCTCCTCCAGAAGAAGGAAAAGAAAAATCTGAAGAAGAGCAACAACAAGAAGCTCAGGACTTAATAAATGAAATATTGGCATCACTTGAACAAGATGGAGCTACCAATATGTTGATTAATCCGGACCCATATAAAACTAAAGACGGGTCAGAAGTAATACAGATTTCAGGAACACTAGATCTTCTGAACCCTGAAAGTAAAGAACGAACGCGTAGCAGGTTAAGATCCATTATTTTACCTTTCAATCAAGTTCAAGTTGAGTTAAGAATATTGTACGATAAAGAAGATCGATATGGAGAAGAAATTGAAAACAGAATTATAGAGTCACTTGAAGTTTTAAAAGAATTATAAACGTGTTTGAAGGAATAGAACTAGCGAATCCGGAATACCTTTGGGGATTAACATTACTCCCCTTAGTTATCTTCTGGTATATATATAAGCGAAAATATCAACAGGCTAGACTGACAATTTCTTCAGTAAAAGGTTTTGAGGGAGTATCTTCAAATTTAGCCCGTTTTCAGCCTGTATTATTTCTTTTTAGAATTAGTGCACTTGCTCTAGTTGTTCTTGCGTTAGCACGTCCTCAAACCGTTGACATTTCCTCAAGAACCAAAACAAATAAAGGGATTGATATTGTTATGGCTATTGATGTTTCATCGAGCATGCTAGCACAAGATTTAAAACCTAATCGATTAAATGCCCTTAAAGAAGTTGCTTCGGACTTCATAGATGATCGCCAAAATGACCGGATTGGTTTGGTAGTTTATGCTGGAGAAAGCTATACAAAAACACCGATTACGAGCGATAAACGAATTGTCAAAAATGCTCTTAGGAGCATCCGATATGATGGTGTAATTAATGATGGGACTGCCATTGGGATGGGACTAGCAACGGCTGTAAACCGACTAAAGGATAGTCGTGCTCAAAGCAAAGTCATCATCTTACTTACTGATGGAGTTAATAATTCCGGATTTATTGAACCTAAAATAGCAGCAGAACTGGCGGTTGAATTTAAGATAAAAACCTATACTATTGGTTTAGGAAGTAACGGAACAGCAAAAGCTCCTGTTGGCGTTTTACCCAATGGGAAGTTTCAATACGGACTTACAAAAGTTGAAATCGATGAAGAGCTATTGCAATCCATAGCAGATGACACAGGTGGTTTGTATTTTAGAGCAACCGATTCTAAAAAATTAAAGGACATTTACGATGAAATCAATAAGCTCGAAAAAACAGAAGTTGAAGAGTTTAAGTATTATAATTATGAAGAAAAATACAGATCACTTATCCTAATAGCTATGGGGTTACTGTTTATGGAATGGGTAATGAAAAACACAATTTTTAGAAGCTTTATTTAACAATGTATCAATTAGACGCGCCAATTTATTTTTATGTTTTTGCAATAATTCCATTATTGTGGCTTGGCTATATAGCAATTTCTAGTTGGAAAAGAAGGGCACAAGAGCGTTTTGCATCTACGCGACTGATGGAAGTTTTAAGTCCCGAACGATCTCGGTTCAAACCTTTATTGAAATTAATTTTGATTAGCTTAGGATATAGCTGCTTAATCCTTGCGCTGGTTAACCCTAAAATTGGAACCCAATTAGAAACAGTTAAACGAGAAGGGGTGGATATAGTTTTTGCTATCGATGTTTCAAAAAGTATGCTTGCTGAAGACATTGCTCCAAATCGAATTGAAAAAGCAAAACGTTTGGTTTCGGCCCTTTTAAATCAATTGGCAAGTGATCGGGTTGGAATTATAGCTTATGCAGCTCAAGCAGTCCCTCAATTGCCTATTACCACAGATTACGGGGCAGCCAAAATGTTTCTTCAGGCGCTTAATACAGATATGCTTTCTTCTCAAGGTACAGCTATTGATTCTGCAATCGATTTGGCAGTTACTTATTTTGATGATGAAGACCAAACCAATAGAGTAATTTTTATTTTATCAGACGGGGAGGATCATTCAGAAGAGGCAATGGCCGCTGCTGAAAGAGCAAATGAACTGGGAATAAAAATATTTACATTTGGGGTAGGAACCGAAAAGGGAGGTCCTATTCCTATCAAAAGAAATGGAATTGTTGAATCATACAAAAAAGATGAAAACGGAGAAGTAGTAATAACAAAACGTAATTCAGAAGTTTTAACTTCTATAGCAATTGCAACAAAAGGAAATTATTCTGATGGTAATGATACTCAGGAGGTTTTAGAATTTGTTTCTTCTACTTTAAAGCAAATGGATAAAAAGGAATTTGAAGCAAAAAAATTTGTAAGTTATAAAGATCGATTCCAAGGATTCTTGATTGCAGGATTTCTGTTACTTTTGATAGAAATATTACTTTTTGAAACCAAAACAAAGTGGGTACTCAAAATGAATTTATTTAATGAAAATAAAAAAGAACAAGCATAGATGAACTATAAAGCACTATATTTTTTATTTTTATTACTTCCTTCAACCTTACTTTGGAGTCAGGACGAAGTTGCCAACAACCTAGTTGTTGACGGGAATAAGGCACACAATCAAGAAGAATACATTGGAGCAGAATCTCAATACCGAAAAGCAGTTTCTATTGCTCCAAACAAAACTGAAGCACTTCATAATTTAGGGAATACAAATTATCGAATAGCTGATTACGGTTCTGCTTCTCAACGTTTTTTTCAAACTCAAAAAAACTCAAACTCAAAAGAAGAAAAACACGCTGCCTTTCATAATTTAGGCAATGTTTACATGCAACAAAAAGACTATACTCAAGCAGTAGAGGCTTTTAAAAATGGATTAAGAAACAATCCAAAAGACGAGGAAACAAGATATAATTATGCACTAGCCAAGGAGCTCTTAGAAAAAGAAAAACAAGAGGATCAACAAGACAAGCAAGATCAGGATCAGGATAAAGAAGATCAGGATCAAGATGAAGAGGGAAATCAAGATCAGGAGAAGAAAGACGAAGTAGACGAAGAGAAAAAGGAAAACGGTGAAGACGGGGATTCCAAAGAAGACTCAAAAGATAAGCCCAAAGAGGACATGCCTAAGAATCCAGAAAAAGAAGGTGATAGCGATAAGAAAAAACAACCTCCACCAAAACCAAAACCCGGACAAATATCTCCGGAACAAGTAAAAAGCCTTCTTGAGGCAATGAACAATCAAGAAAAAGGAGTACAGAAAAAAGTTAATGCCCAAAAAGCAAAAGGGGTTCCTGTTAAAACCAAAAGAGACTGGTAAGTTTTTATGTTAAAAAATACACTTTTATTAACCTTCCTATTTGCCTTAGGATTTCAATTACAAGCTCAGGTTACTTTTCAGACGAAAGTGAGCAAGAATCGAATGGGAATAAATGAACGGTTAAAGGTTAGTTTTGAAATGAATCAGAACGGAGATAATTTCACCCCTCCTAATTTCGAAGGTTTTCGTGTTGTTGGTGGTCCAAATCAATCTACAAGTAACAGCTGGATTAACGGTAAAAGATCTTTTTCAAGGTCGTATACCTATTTTCTTTTACCAACGCGAAAGGGGAACTTGATTATAAATCAGGCAACGGTTTTAATAGACGATGCTTTATATAAAACTACCCCCATTTCAGTCGAAGTTACTGAAGTTGTCAAAACTCCAAATCAATCAGGAAATGCTGATTACATTGCTGACCAAAACGTACATTTGGTAGCTGAAGTTTCGAATTCCAATCCCTATTTAAATGAAGCCTTTACGGTAGTTTATAAATTATATTATGCTTCAAAAATTGGCATTTCAAACGTAAATGAAGTTGAAAGTCCAACCTATGGTGACTTTTGGAGTAATTTGATTCCCATCAAAAAGCTAGAAATGAAGCAAGGCGTTTATAAAGGGGAAACATACAATTATGTTACTTGGAGAAAAGCAGTTTTATATCCTCAAAAAACAGGAGCATTAACTCTAGAACCTTTAACCTTAAACATTATGGTTCAAGTTTCTTCGAACAGGCGAAATTTATTTGGAGACATTGTATACAGACAAGTGCCTAAAATTATAACAGCAGGCAAACGAACGATTAACGTAAAAGCATTACCTGAGGAAGGAAAACCTAAAAATTATTCTGGAGCTGTAGGAGATTTTGATTTGAACTTTAGCCTCAACAAAAAGGTACTAAAAGCATCTGAATCTTTTCAAGCTTCTGTTAAGGTAGCTGGGAGAGGAAATTTAAATTTGTTTACATTACCTAAAGTAAATGTTCCTGCCGCTCTTGAGGTTTATGAGCCCGAGCATTCGGAAAACATAAAAACAAATTTACTGGGAATGCAGGGAAGTATTCAAGACACCTATACCGTTGTTCCAGAATTCCAAGGTAATTATCCAATACCCGCTGTGTCCTTTTCTTATTTTGACCCAAACAAAAAACAATACAAAACACTTGTTTCCGAAGAGTTTATGATAAATGTTAACGAAGGTCCCAAAGCAGGAAATTCTAAAGCTGATGAGAAATTCTCTCCGGTTCTTTTAAGACCTAATCTAAATGAAAATCAATTCACTTTTATTGCATTAGAAACTGAGTTTTCCCCGATTAAACCTGAAGCCGCTTTTTTTGGGAGCAGAAATTTTTATCTAATGTTGTTATTTCCTTTTTCACTTGTTTTACTGCTCTTTTTGTGGCTTAGAACAAAGCAAAATACAACAAGGGATCCAATGACCTTAAGGCAGAAAGCAGCAAATAGATTGGCTAAAAAATACTTGAGTTCCGCCAAGAAGAATCTAGAAAAAAAAGAAACATTTTATGACTCACTCGAGCGTGCTTTACATAATTACTTAAAGGCAAAATTACATATTGTTACAGCAGAATTTAGTAAAAATCGAATTACAAATCTGCTTAAGGAAAAAGAAATAGAACCTGTTTTGATTAAAGAATTTGTTGCATTACTAGAAGCATGTGAAGCTGCTCGATATTCACCAGAAACAGCAGTGAGTATGGAAGAGAACTTTGATCGAGCCTCTATGTTAATTTCAAAAATAGATAAGCAACTATGAACATAAAGCACTTATATATCGCGTTTATTTTTTTGTATTCAGGCTTATCTGCTCAAGCTCCTGATGTTCTTTTTGATCAAGGTAATAAGGCATATAACCTTAGTGCTTATGAAGAAGCAATAACCAACTACAAACTTGTTTTAGAAGCTGAACTCCACAGTTCAGAATTGTATTTTAATTTAGCAAATTCATATTATAAGATTGGTGAGGTTGGAGAGAGTGTTTTTTACTTTGAAAAAGCAAAACTATTAGACCCGGACAATAAAGACATCCAGACCAATTTACAATTTGCCCAAAACATGTCTTTAGACGCAATAGAGTTTTTACCCAAAAGCCTTTTAAGTGAATTAATTGATAGTGTGACCTCCTTATTTTCTGTTGATAATTGGTCCAAAATTTTGATTGGTATTTCCTGCCTTTTATCTCTTTTATTTGTTTTGTATTTATTAAATAAAAGTACCTTTTGGAAACGGCTTTACTTCTCTTCGTTTTGGTTACTTCTAATCATTTTCTTTACAATATTTTATCTTACCTACTCCCAATATAAAGAGATCACGAACCAACGTTCAGGAATTATTTTTAATACTCAAATTAATATTTGGGGGGAGCCAAACGAGCGCTCGGAAGTTTTATTTGTATTACACGAAGGAACTAAAGTAGAAGTTATAGATGCTCTAGGCACCTGGAATAAAATTAAAATAGTTAACGGATCGGAAGGATGGGTTGAAAGCTCTTCTTTAAGAATGTTAAATTAACTTCTTAGGGATTAAATCTTTTTTTCCAAGCACCCATTCTAAAGTTTCACTTCCAATAAGTTTTACAGGTTCGTATAAAGTTGACTCATCAATTACATCGGCTTCCATAAAGGCGAAAAGAAACTCAAACTGATCTAATATAATTACAATTCCACTTAGAATTAAGACATATTTTAACCCCCCAAAAACAGCACCCAATGCACGGTTTACTCCACCTAAAGCAACAGTTTTTAATACTCGAGTTAAAAATTTAGCCAAAAAGTTTATTGTGATTATTATAATTATAAACGTAAGGACAAACAGCACCCCAGAAGGCGGTATTTTATCACTGCCTATATAATTTTCTAAGAGCTTACCAACGCTTGAAGAAAAGAGTAAAGCACCAACTAGCCCTAAAAATAATCCAATTAGTGATGCTGCTTCTACGATGAGTCCCTTTGAAAAGCCTTTTACAGCTCCATAAAGTACGAGTCCTCCAATTACAATGTCTATATAATTCATAAAGTAAATATAAAGATTTTTTCTTTCTATCTGCTTTCACTTTTTAGGAATGGCATACCTTTGTAAGATGCAAAAAGCATCCACAAGAAATAAAGAATTAAAAGACCAATGGGAAACGTTGGTTTCTATTCTTACTGAACGTTTTTCAGAAACTGAATCTATTGACATTGAAGGGATACTCTATTTGATTGGTATTCAAGAGCTAGGTCAAGTTCATGAACGTTTCAAAAAAGACGATAATGTGGACATCATTCACATTGGAATCTGTTCAGCTTTAGAGCCTTTTGGGTACTATGCTTTTGATTATTTTGACGACGATCGCTGGCCCCATTTTAAGTTAACCGAAGAGCTACCTCCTTTAAAGCCAGGAGAACAAAGTATTCTAATGAAAGAAGCAGTTGTTCATTACTTCATTCAAAAAGGATTAATTCAATAGTATTATTAGTATTTTTACAGCATGATTAAAACGGTTAAAGAACATCTCCAAAAAGTATCTCAATTTGAAGCTAATGATCTAGACGGTATTGAACAGTTTAGGATTGAATATGCAGGTAAAAAAGGCATTTTAAATGACCTTTTTACTGCGTTTAGAAGAGTTCCTAATCAGGAAAAAAAGGAATTTGGCCAAATTTTAAATCAACTAAAAGTAGCAGTTTCTGACAAAGTTCAAGCCCTTAAGGCTTCGCTAAGTTCTAATGCATCAGCAGGCGTTTACGGAGATTTGTCTCGTCCCGCTTTTCCAATGGAGCTGGGGTCTCAACACCCGTTAACGGTTGTAAGGAATAGAATTATAGATATTTTTTCTCAGATTGGGTTTAATATTTCTGAAGGACCAGAGATCGAAGATGACTGGCATAATTTTACTGCATTAAATTTGCCAGAATATCATCCTGCTCGAGACATGCAGGACACCTTTTTTATTCAAACAAATCCAGACATTCTATTACGTACCCATACCTCGTCTGTTCAAGTGCGTTACATGGAAAACAATCTACCTCCAATTCGAACTATATCTCCAGGACGGGTTTTTAGAAACGAAGCAATATCGGCAAGAGCTCATTGTATCTTCCATCAAATCGAAGGATTATATATCGACAAAAATGTTTCTTTTGCAGATCTAAAGCAAACCCTGAGCTATTTCACACAAGCTTTATTCCGAAAGTCTAAAATTAGGTTACGACCATCTTATTTCCCGTTTACAGAACCCAGTGCAGAAGTTGATATTTATTGGGGTCTTGAAACCGAGGTAGATTATAGGATTACCAAAGGCACGGGCTGGTTAGAGATTATGGGCTGCGGAATGATTGATCCAAATGTATTAAAAAACTGTGGCATTGATCCCGAAGAATATTCTGGTTATGCCTTTGGAATGGGTATTGAGCGAATTGCTATGCTGCTTTATCAAGTAAGTGATATCCGTATGTTTTTTGAAAACGATGTGCGTTTTCTAAAACAATTTAAAGCAACCCTTTAGTCAAGTTTTTTGGTCAGTTTTTCAAACACTTTTTCAGGTCTTTTACCTTCATAAAGAATTAAAAAAACTGCTTCAATAATCGGGGTTTGGGTCTTAAATTCTGAATTTATGAAACGTGCAGATTTAGTAGCATAATAACCTTCTGCTATCATATTCATTTCTAACTGTGCAGCTTTGACGGTATACCCTTTACCAATCATATTACCGAAAGACCTGTTGCGACTAAAAACAGAATATCCAGTAACCAACAAATCCCCTAAATAAGCCGAATTGTTGATGTTTCGTTTCATTTTATGCACATCTTTAATAAAGCGCTTTGTTTCTCGAATTGCGTTACTCATCAATACACTTTGAAAATTATCTCCATACCCTAAACCGTGAGCAATTCCAGCAGCAATTGCGTAGATGTTCTTTAGCATAGAAGCATACTCAGTTCCAATAATGTCGTTTGAAATAGTAGTTCTTATGTATTTTGTTTTTAACATCGAAGCAATACACTTCGCATAGGTTTCGTTTTGACAAGCAATTGTTAAGTAAGAAAGTTTTTCCATAGCTACTTCCTCAGCATGACATGGTCCACATACAACTCCGATTCTGTCTAGAGGGACTCCATGATCTTCATTAAAATAAGTACCGGGAATTTTCATGTTTTCAGGCAAAACTCCTTTTACAGCAGATACCACTATTTTATCCCACAATGGAATATGAAGTTTAGCAAACTCATCCATCATAAAGGCAGATGGAATAGCAACAATAATAATATCAGCTCTTTCAACAACCGAATTCATATCCGTGCTGATTTTTAATCGTTTTGTTTTGAGTGTAGTTGATGTTAAATAATTCGGGTTGTTTTGGTTTTTTTCAATGAAATTTTTATTTTTTTCACTACGAACATACCAACCCACATTACGTTTATTCTCAATCAGTATTTTGATTAAAGCTGTTGCCCAACTTCCCCCTCCAAGAACAGCTACTTTAAGCTTATTCTTCAAGAGAATATGTTTGATTTCTGGCCTTTTGCTGGTTATCATAAGTATAATTCGAAATATTTTTTAGCTTTCTATTGAAACCAAACGTTCCAAGGTATTCTTGAAAGAATTAAAAGAAACCCTAAGGTGTAAAAAATTCCAATACGAGAAAATTTCTTAGCATCTAAGGATTGGCGCTTATGCATGGACCATCCCATGGTAATTAGTACAATAGCCAACAGGTTAATTGTAGGGTGTTCAACTAAGTATAGACGACTAGTAGGGTCTGACATAACTCCCATACCATCTTCACTCCAAGCACCAAATCTAGGAGAAACAAAGTATAGTATCATTCCAAGTAAAAACTGAATATGAGAAGTTATTAGTACAAATAAAGAACGTCTAAAGTCTGTAGAGTCAAATGTTCTTTTCTTAATGATTCCTATAAAAGCATTTACGATTGCAAAAACTAGAAGAATGAGAACAATTAAAGCCCAATAGGAGTGTGCTGTTTTTAGAAATATGTACATTTTTTATTTTTTTTAGATGATGTAAATATAACGAATCTTAAGTTTACAAATCGAATTTTATGCCTTGTGCTAGCGGCAAGTCATTCGAGTAATTAATTGTATTGGTTTGTCTTCTCATATATACTTTCCAAGCATCTGAGCCGCTTTCTCTTCCGCCACCAGTATCTTTTTCACCCCCAAATGCACCACCAATCTCAGCGCCTGAAGTTCCAATATTTACATTAGCAATACCACAATCACTTCCCCAATGCGACAAGAAAGCTTCGGCTTCCTGAAGGTTCTGTGTCATAACAGCTGATGATAGTCCTTGTTTAACATCGTTTTGAAGTTCTATAGCATTTTCAATAGAACCTGAATATTCCATGAGATAGAGAATTGGAGCAAAGGTTTCTTTCTGTGCCATTTCGCTATCTACTTTTACTTTAGCTATTGCTGGCTTTACATAACAACCACTCTCATAGCTTGATCCAGAAAGTACACCTCCTTCAACAATCCACTCACCTCCTTCGGCTGTAATTTCTTTTAGTGCTTGGTTGTATTGAGCAACAGAATCTTTATCTATTAAAGGACCAACATGGTTCTCGGTCTTTAATGGATTTCCAATACGTAATTGTTTATAAGCATTTTTGATTTTATCTTGTACTTCAGCAAATATGGATTCATGAATTATAAGCCTTCGAGTAGAAGTACATCGTTGACCGGCAGTTCCCACTGCTCCAAAAACAGCTGCTAAAAGTGTTGTTTTTAGGTCTGCATGTGGTGTAATAATAAGTGCATTATTCCCGCCTAATTCTAATAATGATTTACCAAGTCGAGCTCCAACTTTTTGAGCGACTATTTTACCCATTCGAGTTGATCCAGTTGCCGAGATTAAAGGAACTCTTCGATCTTCACTCAGCCATTGACCAACTTCGGCTTCACCATTCAAGAGACATGAAATCCCCTCGGGCAAATTATTTTCTTTTAATATCGCACCAATTATTTTTTGACAAGCAATAGAACACAAAGGTGTTTTTTCGCTGGGTTTCCATACTGTTACATCCCCGCAAATCCAAGCTAAAGCTGTATTCCATGCCCAAACAGCAACAGGAAAATTAAACGCAGAAATGATCCCAACAATTCCAAGTGGGTGATATTGTTCGTACATGCGGTGATTAGGTCTTTCGGAATGCATTGTTGTTCCTTGTAATTGTCTCGAAAGTCCAACAGCAAAATCACAGATATCGATCATTTCTTGAACTTCACCGAGTCCTTCTTGAAGTGATTTACCCATTTCCCAAGAAACCAATTGACCCAAAAGTTCTTTTTTCTCTCTTAAGGCATTACCAAACTGACGGACTAATTCTCCACGTAAAGGCGCAGGCATCTTTCTAAAGCTACCAAAAGCCTCTTCAGCAGTTTGTAAAACCTTTTCATAATCTTCAAAAGTTGCGGTTTGAACTGTTCCTAATATTGAGCCATCCACAGGAGATTTAGATTCAATGATAGTACCCTTTGCAAACCAATTAGCTCCAGTTGAGCATCCTGATTGATTTTTATCAATGTCTAATTTTTTTAGTAGGCTTTGTATTGATTCTGACATGTGTTTGGTTGTTTAGTTTTGTTTACTAAATGTAAAACTTATTCTAAAACCACAATCATTAATACTTATAATTAAAAAGGTTTTTCTATATTACATATATAATATGAAACATATTTTAAAAGTATTTGCAATAATTTTCTTGGTTAGTTGTTCTCCTAAAGTTGAAGTTGATAAACCCATCTTTGGTATTGTTATCCATGGTGGTGCAGGAACTATTTTAAAAGAAAATATGTCCGAAGAAATGGAAAAGGCATACCGTGATAAGCTTACTGAAGCTATAGCTGTTGGGCATGCGATTCTAAAAGCCGGAGGCACAAGTCAGGATGCAGTCGAACAAACCATTCATGTTATGGAAAACTCCCCTTTATTTAATTCAGGGAAGGGTGCTGTATTAACCGCAGACGAATCGATTGCTTTAGACGCTTCATTTATGGATGGTAAAACATTGGATGCAGGAGCAATAGCAGGAGTAAAACACGTTAAGAATCCTATTAGTGCTGCAATAAAAGTGATGAACAGCTCCCCCCATGTTATGCTTTCTGGAGCTGGAGCAGACAGGTTTGCAGCAGAGCAAGGCTTAGATACGGTTCCAGAATCTTATTTTATTACAGAAAGACGTTTTAATGCTCTTAAACTTGTAAAAGCCCGAGAAGCTAATAAGCAAACAGCTTTAACAACTTCTGAAATGCAATATTATAGAAACCAAAGAATAGGAACTGTTGGGTGTGTTGCTTTAGACCTTAATGGAAATCTAGCCGCAGGAACTTCAACAGGAGGAATGACTAACAAAAAATGGGATCGAATTGGAGATGCTCCAATTATTGGAGCAGGAACCTATGCTAATAATGCAAGTTGTGGAGTTTCGGCTACAGGTTGGGGCGAATTTTTTATTCGTTCAGTAGTAGCTCATGATATTGCGGCCTTAGTTGAATATAAAAACCTAAGTGTTGTTGAAGCTTCCAAGCAAGTGATGCAAAAAGTAAAAGATCTTGGTGGCGATGGAGGAGTTGTTGTTCTAGATTCCAAAGGGAATGTAGCCATGGAATTCAACACCTCAGGGATGTATCGAGCACATATGAATTCAGCAGGAGCAATTGATGTCAAAATATATAAAAATGAATGAAGTAATTCCTCCTTATTTCGCCGTAATTTTTACTTCTAAACTTAAAGAGAACTCTAAAGAGTATGATCAAATGGCCGAAAAATGTATTCTCTAGCCAAACTTCAAGAAGATTTTTTTTTAGGTTTTAAAAGTGTTAGACAGCACCTTGGAATTACAATTAGTTATTGGGAGTCTTTAAATCATATTAAAAACTGGAAGAATAATTTCGAATATCGAGAAGCTCAAACGAAAGGAATGAACTTATGGCATGAAGCTTATGAGGTAGAAATCTGTATGGTTGACAGAAAATACACTTTTAATTAGATCCAAATTTGGTATTTAAATAAACACATTATTTAAAGTAAAATTATATATATTAATTCTATTTTTCTGATATAACCCCAAATCAATAGATATGAGGAGTAATGAGCCAGATGCTTTTGATTCGTTAAAGATAAGTGTTGGAGCAGAATTAAAAAAAATTGAGAATTAGTGCAGGCTATAAAAGCTATGAAGTTTTTGCCTGGGATAATAAAATCAGCCGTATTCAATATTGGAAAATGGAAAAAGTTTTGGATGCTCACAAGATTCGCATGGATTTTTTTTTCAATCCTTTATTTCATTCCGGATAAATGAGAGTTGTAGTATTTTTTTTCACCAGTAACTTCTTTTCCAATCCATTCTGGTAAAACTATTTCGTCTTTTGTAGATTTTAATTCAACTTCTGCCACAATAAGGTTTTTGTGAACACCTTCGAATTCATCTATTTCAAATAAAAAGCCTTTAAAATTCACTTCATAGCGTGTCTTTTCTATGATTTCAGAGAGGCAAATTGATATTAATTCTTTTGCATCTTTAAGCGGAATTTCTTTCTCCCATTCAAAACGACTTAAACCCCCATCAGTTGAAATCCCCTTTATAGTTAGGAACCCTTGATCATCTCGAATTCGAACCCGAACAGTTCTTTCAAGGTCTTTAGATAAATATCCTTGGATAATTCTAGTTTTCCGATGAGATGTTTTTCTGTATTGGTTCGATAAGACTAAAAACTTGCGTTCTATTTCTATCATTTAAAAGCATTGTTTCATTACCCATTAAAGATATGTAATTTAGCATATGGATCAGGAAAATCACGTTCGAAAGATTATTCATGTTGACATGGATGCTTTTTATGCTTCTGTAGAGCAGTTAGATGACCCGTCATTAAGAGGCAAAGCCATTGCTGTTGGTGGAGGAGGTGATCGAGGTGTGGTTGCAGCTGCAAGCTATGAAGCTCGAAATTTTGGAGTTAGAAGTGCAATGAGTGGAATTGTTGCTAAGCGTAATTGTCCGGACCTTATCTTTGTTAAGCCTAGATTTGATAGATACAAAGAAGTGTCAAATCAAATTCGAGTAATTTTTTTGGAATACACCAATCTAGTTGAACCTCTTTCCTTAGACGAGGCTTATTTAGATGTTACTCAAAACAATAAAAACGCCATTTCAGCTACGCTTTTAGCTGCCGAAATCCGAGATAAAATCAAGACAAAAACTGGATTAAATGCTTCTGCAGGTATTTCTATTAATAAGTTTGTTGCTAAAATTGCGAGTGATTATAATAAGCCAAATGGACAAAAGACTGTACCTCCAGAAGAAGTGCTTTCGTTTCTTGAGTCACTGGAAATAAGAAAATTTCATGGGGTTGGAAAAGTTACGGCAAAGAAAATGTATCATTTGGGGATTTTTACTGGCAATGATTTAAAGCAAAAATCAAAAGCATTTCTTACAGAACATTTCGGTAAGTCCGGAGACTATTATTTTAATGTAATTAGAGGGATTCATAATAGTCCTGTAGAGCCTATACGTTTACCAAAATCGATTGGTACTGAACATACATTTAAAGAAAATCTAACCAGTGAAATCTTTCTTGCTGAAAAAATTAAAGAGATAGCAGAACAATTAGATAAAAGAATTAAACGATACAAATATTCAGGTAAAACAATTACTCTTAAAATTAAATACTCTGATTTTATTCAACAAACAAGAAGTAAGACACTTCCTTTTTTTATTTCGGATAAAAGCATGCTCATTGAACATACACTTCAATTAATGTATCAAGAAAAACTACAAAATTCTGTTCGCCTGATAGGAATCACTATTTCTAATCTTAATATCCCTTCCAAAAAGAAATCGAATATTGAAACCGACAAAATGGAAGTTCAACTAAGCTTGCCCTTTTAGATTAAAGAAACCCGTAATGTATTAACCATACCTTTATCAATGATGGGCATTGCGGCTAAGTTGATTAACATGTCTCCTTTTTTCACATACCCTTCTTTTTCTGCAATTTTGTTTACCTCTTCTACTGTATTGTCGGTACTTTCAAACCGATTATAATAGAAGGCTTTTACACCCCAAATTAAATTCAGTTGTGATAAGATGCGTTTGTTCGAAGTAAACACTAAAACTGCTGCTGAGGGTCTCCATGCAGAAATCTGAAAAGCAGTATAACCACTGTTAGTTAGAGTGCAAATCGCTTTAGCATTTATTTCATTAGCCATATGTGCTGCATGATAACAAACAGATTTTGTTATAAATCTTGGTGTTCTTATGTTTGGAGGACTTTGAGGGACTCTTATTAAGGGCGAATTCTCAACACTCTTGAGGATCGATGTCATCGTTTCTATGACTTGAACAGGATATTCTCCAACAGATGTTTCTCCCGAAAGCATAACAGCATCTGCACCGTCCATTACAGAATTTGCCACATCATTTACTTCTGCTCTTGTTGGTGTTAAACTGTCAATCATTGTCTCCATCATTTGAGTTGCAATAATTACCGGAATACGAGCTTTTTTAGCTTTTAAAACTAAATTCTTTTGAATCAAAGGAACCTCTGCAGCTGGAACTTCAACTCCTAAATCTCCCCGAGCCACCATAAGGCCATCACAATATGCAATGATTTTGTCTATGTTTTCAATGGCTTCAGGCTTTTCTATTTTTGCTATGATTGGAATTTTATGTTCGGAGTACTTTTTGATTAAATCTTGAAGTTCAATCAAATCTTCGCTATTACGAACAAACGAAAGAGCAATCCAGTCTACCTTTTGCTCAATTGCAAAAATAGCATCATCAACATCTTTTTTTGTTAAAGCCGGAAGAGATACATTTGTATTTGGAAGATTAACTCCTTTTTTTGACTTGAAAGGACCTCCTTGAATTACTTTTGCGGTAACAAGTTCTTTTCTGTCCGATGAGACAACTTCAAAAATGAGTTTTCCATCATCTAATAAGATGCGTTCTCCTAGATTTACATCTAAAGGAAAACGTTTGTATGTCATGTAGGCAGATTTTGCGCTGCCTTCAAATGGAGCAGAGGTATTAAAATCGACCAAGTCTCCAGGATTAACAAAAGCTCCTTCTTCAATAACACCTACCCTAAGTTTAGGCCCTTGAAGGTCTCCAAGAATAGAAATATGAAGATTTAACTTCTCACTTAATTCTCTAATTATTTGTATCCTTTTTGCAACATCAGAATGATCAGCATGAGAAAAATTAATTCGAAACACATTGGTTCCTGCAAGTATCATTTGTTCTAAAACCTCTTCGCTTTCCGAAGCTGGCCCTAGTGTTGCAACTATTTTTGTTTTTTTATGTAATGGCATTAGTCAAAAATTATGTTTTTGTGTGATTTTATGTTCTCTTCCGAAATACTGTAAGCAAATTGTATTTCTGGCATATTCTTAATTTTGTTTAATAAACTTTCGCTTGCTATGTCTTCAGGTTTTTTAATAAAATAATTAACCTGTCTAAATTCTGGCAAAACGTATTGTTTCATAGTAATAGACTCTTCAAAAAACAATTCAGAATCCTGATTTGAGTTTTTTTTGCTTTTGGCATACTTATTACTGAATAAGTGCCAATGACTTTCTTCATCCCAACTGTTTTCCCAAATCATTCCCTTAATATTTGTTTTTAAATGAGAAGAATATAAATCATGGTTTCTTTTGAAGAACGTTGAGCAGTTTTGGTTAATGAAATACGCTAGCTGAAAATCTTCTACCGATGTGTGAATAGCAATTAATGAAAAAGATTCTTCTTCTATTGTTTTTTCTAGATGATGTTTCTTATAATCCATTAACATCCAAAGATAGTCATTTCAATCAAACCCAGTCCGGGTCTGTTTTAATAGGAATGTAATTTGCTCTGAAAACGTTATTGTTTTAGCTTATAGTTTTAAAAATCTAACAGCATTTTTTGAAGCTTTTTCTTCTGCCTTTTTTTTAGAAAGATCTCTAGATTTAGTGATTAATTTGTTGTTCAATAAAATTTTACAATAAAAATTTACTTCTGGATCTTTTCCGTTATCTGCTTCAGTCTCAAAAGTGAGGTTTTGTTTTTCTTTTTGACTCCATTCAATAAGTAAGCTCTTATATGAAACAACTTTATTCTCAATTGTTTCAAGTTCAATGTAAGGTTTGAAGAATATTTTTTCTAAAATAGATTTACATTTTTCATAACCTTTGTCAATAAAAATAGCTCCTATTAATGCTTCCAATATGTTCCCGTAGATGTCGTCTCCAAAATTATTTTTCTTACCCGTAAACACGAGCAGGTCAAGAAGTTTCATTTCTTTACCAATACTGTTTAATTTTTCTCTGCTTACTATTTTAGATTTCATTAGGGTCAGCTTTCCTTCATTGGCGTCCGGAAGAACTTCAAATAAGTATCGAGCAACAATTGTACTAAGAATAGAATCTCCGAGATATTCAAGACGTTCAAAATTCATAGGTTCCCCTTCGGTATTCCTGAGATTCATTGAACGATGAGTGAATGCAGCCCTGTATATACTTTTGTTAGACGGCATAAAGCCCAAAAGATTTTTAAGATTGTCAAAGAGTTTTTGGTCTACCGGTTTTTTAGACCATAGTTTTGGAATAAATTTCACATTTCAAATTAAGAAATTTCTCTGAATATCACACAAGCATTGTGTCCTCCAAAACCAAAAGTGTTAGATAAAGCTACTTTTACCTCTCTTTTCTGAGCGGTTCCAAACGTAAAATTGATTTTTGGATCAATCGCTTTATCTTGGGTGTGAAGATTAATTGTAGGGGGAACTATGTTTTTTTGAATACTCATAACCGATGCAATAGCTTCAATTGCTCCAGCAGCACCGAGTAAATGTCCCGTCATTGATTTTGTAGAGCTTACATTCATTGAATATAAGTGCTCTCCAAAAACTTCTTTGATAGCTTTAGATTCCGCAAGGTCTCCAAGGCCTGTTGAAGTTCCATGCATATTAATAACATCTACATCATCTGGTTTAAGATTGGCGTCTCGTAGACAATTAAGCATAACATTTCGAGCTCCAATTCCTTCTGGATGTGGTGCAGTCATGTGATGTGCGTCTGCTGAAAGTCCTCCACCAACAATTTCGGCATATATTTTTGCACCACGCGCTTTAGCGTGCTCGTATTCTTCTAATATTAAAGTTCCAGAACCTTCCCCTAATACAAACCCATCTCGATCCTTGTCAAAAGGACGAGATGCAGTTTGCGGATCATCGTTTCTAGTTGATAATGCATGCATGGCATTAAAGCCACCAATTCCAGCATAAGTAACCCCAGCTTCTGAACCTCCAGTGACCATTACGTCTGCATGATTTAGACGTATGTAGTTTAGTGAATCTATTAATGCGTTTGAAGAAGAAGCGCATGCAGATACTGTTGCAAAATTTGGGCCTCTAAAACCATATTTGATTGAAATCATTCCCGGAGCAATGTCTGGAATCATTTTGGGGATAAAAAAAGGATTAAACCTTGGTTTTTTATCGTTGTCAGCGAAATTTAGAACTTCATTTTGGAAGGTTTCTAGCCCTCCTATTCCAGCGCCCCAAATAACACCAATACGATCTTTATCAACAGTGTCAAGAGGAAGGCAAGAGTCTTCAATTGCCTCTTGAGTTGCAACAAGGGCATATTGAGTAAAACGATCTTGTTTTCTTGCCTCTTTTCGATCCATAAAATCAAGAACATTAAAGTTCTTTAATTCACAGGCGAATTTCGTTTTGAATTCAGAAGCATCAAAATAAGTTATAGGGGCGGCACCGCTTTTACCAGAAACAAGTCCTTCCCAAAACTCAGGAAGGGTATTTCCGATAGGTGTTAATGCCCCCAATCCGGTAATAACTACTCGTCTTGGAGTCATAAATTTTAAAGTTTTTACGAGGCTTGCTCGATGTATTGAATAGCTTGACCAACAGTTGCGATGTTTTCTGCTTGGTCATCTGGGATTTGGATATCAAATTCCTTTTCAAATTCCATAATTAGCTCTACAGTATCTAATGAATCTGCACCTAAATCATTTGTAAAGCTTGCTTCAGTAACTACTTCGTTTTCGTCAACGCCTAATTTATCTACAATAATAGCTTTAACTCTTGATGAAATGTCTGACATAATAAATTTGTTTTAAATTTTGTTTAGATGCAAAAATAAAAAACTTTAAAGGAATACGTCATTTAACTGAACTAAATTGGTTTTTTTTTAACTCTTTTTTTCAGGTAGCGGTCTGTTTTCTTTTCTGGTTAAGGGATTATGCGTTATTTTGTTTTTTTATTGACATGGCAAAAAAAATAATAATCCTAGCTTCTGGAAACGGCTCCAACGCCGAAGAGATCATGCGCTACTTCAAAGTTTCTTCTGTAGCTGAGGTTTCATGTGTTATCTCGAATAAACGTGAAGCGGGAGTTTTTGAACGTGCTAAATCTTTTGATGTTCCTTGTGTATGGCTGAATAAAACCTATTTTGAATCTAATGAAATCGTAAATTACTTAAACGACTTAAAGCCAGATTTGATTGTTTTGGCAGGGTTTTTATTAAAAATACCAAAAAAACTTATTCAGTTGTTTCCAAATAAAATCATAAATATTCACCCGGCTTTACTCCCAAAATATGGAGGTAAAGGAATGTTCGGTAAACATGTGCATCAGGCAGTAAAAGATTCTGGAGACTCGCATACAGGTATAACAATTCATTATGTCAATGAAAATTATGATGAAGGTGGAATTATTTTTCAAGCTCAAGTTGGAATAGATTCTAACGATGACCCAGACAGTATTGCCCAAAAGATTCAAAAACTAGAACACAAGCACTTTCCAGAAGTTATAAATCAAATTTTAAACAAATAGCCTCGTGCAAAAAGCTCAAATTCATATTTACACGGATGGTTCGGCATTAGGTAATCCAGGGCCTGGAGGATATGGTATTATTATGGAATTGGTTGGCAAAAATTTTTTTAAAGAGTACGCTCAGGGATATGCCTATACTACAAATAACAGAATGGAACTCTTAGCGGTAATTGTAGCCCTGGAAAAACTCAAAAAACAACCTTTAAATGTAGTAGTTTTTTCAGACTCCAAGTATGTTATTGATTCCGTTGAAAAAAAATGGGTGTATGGTTGGAAGGCTAAAAACTTTAAAGGCAAGAAAAATCCTGACCTATGGAAAAGGTTTTTAACTATTTACGAACAACACAATGTTAAGTTTCAATGGGTAAAAGGGCATAATGATCACCCACAAAACGAGCGATGTGATAGCTTGGCGGTTAATGCTGCAAAAAACGGAATAAAAGAGAAAGATGTATTTTTTGAAAATGAGAGTAAGAAACAGCACTAAAGTCTTTTTTGGACTACAGAAGCTCAAAAGAAGTTTTATCTTTGCCTTATGAAGAATAAATTACTTGTTGTAGGGACCATGGCCTATGATGCCATCGAAACACCTTTCGATAAAGTTGACAGAATACTTGGCGGCGCGGCAACTTATATTGCTCTTGCTAGTTCAAAGTTTGATGTTGATTGCGGGTTAGTTTCTGTTATTGGAGCTGATTTTGAGGAGAGTGATCTTAAAATTTTACAAGATTTAAATGTAGATATTTCTGGAGTTGAACTGGTTCCTGATGGGAAATCTTTTTTTTGGAGTGGACGTTATCATGACAACATGAATATGCGTACAACTTTAGATACACAATTAAATGTTCTTGAAAATTTCAATCCTATAGTCCCTTCATCCTATAAAAGTGCAGGAGTAATGATGATTGGGAATCTTCATCCAGGAGTTCAGCTATCCGCTTTAAATCAGATGGAGGGTAAACCCAAATTTGTAGTGCTAGACACTATGAATTTTTGGATGGATCATTTTAGATCAACGCTAGATGAAGTGATTGCAAAAGTAGATCTAATTACCATAAATGATGAAGAGGCAAGGCAATTGTCTGAAGAACATTCTTTAATTAAGGCTGCCGAGAAAATTCACGCAATGGGTCCAAAGTATGTTATCATTAAAAAAGGAGAACATGGGGCTATGCTTTTTGGAGACGGGAAAATATTTATCGCACCAGCATTTCCATTAGATCAAGTTATCGATCCAACAGGAGCAGGAGACAGTTTTGCTGGAGGTATTTCAGGAATCCTTGCGAACACCGACACTATTAATTTTGAAACCTTAAAATCAGGAATCATTTATGGTTCTGTTTTAGCTTCTTTCACTGTAGAACAATTTGGTGTTAAAGCTCTTCTGGCTGTAACTTCGAAAGCAATTAATGATCGAATCGAAAAATTCAAAAGTCTTACAAGTTTTGAGTGGAATGATAAACAAAAAAACATATGAGTGATGCCATCAAACACGAGTGCGGAATAGCCTTATTACGACTCAAAAAACCACTATCATTTTATCAAGATAAGTACGGTACAGCCTTATTTGGAATTAATAAGATGTATTTGATGATGGAGAAACAGCATAATCGAGGTCAAGACGGTGCCGGTTTTGCCAGTATAAAGTTTGATATGGAGCCTGGTGATCGATACATCAGTAGGGTGCGTTCTTGTGAAAAACAACCCATTCAAGATATTTTCAATCAGATAAGTTCTAGAATTCAAGAAGCGATTGAAGAAGACCCTTCGATACAACAAAACACCTCCCTCTTAAAACAAAAAGCTCCTTATCTAGGGGAACTTATGTTAGGACATGTTCGTTACGGAACATTTGGAAATAATGGGATCGAAAGTGTACATCCATTTTTGAGACAAAATAATTGGATGCATAGAAATCTGATTGTTGCAGGAAATTTCAACATGACCAATGTAAATGAACTTTTTGATAACCTTATTTCTCTTGGTCAACATCCTAAAGAACGAGCTGACACGATCACTGTGATGGAGAAAATAGGTCACTTCTTAGATGATGCAGTTGCTAAAATATACAAGAAACTAAGAAAGGAAGGATATAATAAATTTCAAGCTTCGCCTTTAATTGCAGAGCGTTTAAATATTTCTAAAATACTAAGAAAAGCAGCTAAGAATTGGGATGGTGGTTATGCAATGGCTGGAATGCTTGGGCATGGAGATGCTTTTGTTTTAAGAGACCCAGCAGGTATTCGACCGGCCTTCTTTTACGAAGACGATGAAATTGTTGTTGTTGCTTCAGAACGGCCAGTTATTCAAACGGTTTTTAATGTGCCTCTTGAAGAAATTAAAGAATTAACTCCAGGGAGCGCTATCATCGTTAAGAAGTCAGGTGAAACATCAATTGAGCAGGTTTTAGAACCTCTTGAAAAAAGATCCTGTTCCTTTGAACGGATTTATTTTTCTAGAGGAAGCGATGCTTCTGTATATAAGGAACGTAAAGAGTTAGGTAAACTACTTTTCCCTAAAATATTAGAGAACATTAATAATGATATTGAAAACACAGTGTTTTCATACATACCCAATACGGCAGAAACCTCTTTTTATGGTTTGATAGGGGAAGCCCAGAATCATTTAAAAAACCAAATTTTAAAAGAAATTAATAAAACTACAATTGATCGGGAACGGATCTTAGAATTATTAAAGTTAAATCCTAGAATAGAAAAAATAGCAATTAAAGATGCTAAGCTTAGAACTTTTATAACATCAGATTCAAGTAGAGATGATTTAGTTGCTCATATCTATGACATAACATATGGAGTAGTTAAACCTACCGACAACTTGGTTATTATAGACGACAGTATTGTTCGGGGGACAACTTTGAAGCAAAGTATACTTACGATGCTTGACCGTTTAGGACCAAAAAAAATTATTATAGTTTCTAGCGCACCTCAAATAAGATATCCAGATTGTTATGGAATCGATATGGCAAAACTAGAGGATTTTATTGCTTTTCAAGCCGCAATTGCTCTTCATAAAGATCACGGAACATTACAAGCTTCTTTAGATTCTATATATGAGAAGTGTAAAGCATCAAAAGAAGTTTATGGAGAAGAGGTTTCAAATCACGTTCGTGCATTGTATCAGCCCTTTAACGTTGAAGAGATTTCAGATAAAATCGCATTCCTTTTAGCCACTCCTAATTTAAAAGCTGAGATTAAAATTATTTATCAAGGGATTGACAATCTACATGCTGCTTGTCCCGAAAGTAGTGGAGATTGGTATTTTACCGGAAATTATCCAACTCCAGGAGGTAATCGAGTAGTTAATCGTGCATTCATGAATTTTTATGAAGGAAAGTCAGAACGAGCGTATTAGTCATTTGACCGATAAAAACGCATTTAGTCTATTTTATTGTAACGGTCAGAAAGAAAATTGCATTTTTACATTACCAGAACATAAGTAGGTTAAGTTCATGGTAAGATTTGGGGCAAAAAAGGAGGAATTTATTCCTCCTTTTTTATTTTACATAAGCCTTAACCCTTATTATCATTAACTTTGTTTATTAAACAAGAGAGCCAAAAGCCCTCTTTTTTATTAAAAGATGGTTCTTAATTTATGCGTTTTCTGCGTAAAACTCACTCACCTTGTTCCAATCAACTACATTGAAAAAAGCCTGAATATAATCAGGTCTTCTATTTTGATAATTTAAGTAATAAGCATGCTCCCAAACATCTATCCCAAGAACAGGAAATCCATCACATCCAATACCAGGCATTAGGGGATTATCTTGATTTGGAGTAGAGCAAACATCAACTGCACCTCCTTTATGAACACATAGCCATGCCCATCCAGATCCAAATCGAGTAGCTGCAGCTTTAGCAAAAGTATCTTTAAAACCCTCAAAAGAGCCAAAAGCAGCATTAATAGCTTCAGCAAGAGCTCCAGATGGAGTTCCTCCTCCGTTCGGACTCATTACGTTCCAAAACAAACGGTGGTTGTAAAACCCACCTCCATTATTTCGAACTGCTCCGTTATCAAGGTCCAGTGAAGTAAGAATTGATTCTATAGAATGTTCCTCTAAATCTGAGCCAGAAATAGCATTGTTCAGATTAGTAGTATATCCATTATGATGTTTTCCATGATGAATTTCCATGGTTCTTGCATCTATATGCGGTTCTAGTGCATCGTATGCATAGGAAAGTTTAGGTAGTTCGAAAGCCATTTTTTTTTTTTAAAGATTAGTATACAAACTTAAAGAATCTTTACATTTATAGCATAATCTTATGAAGCATAATATCACTCCAATAAATATCATCAGCGCCTCTGCGGGGTCAGGTAAGACCTATACGTTGGTTTTCCATTTTTTAAAAACGCTACTTTCAGAGCCTAATGCCGATGCATATCGAAAAATGATTGCTCTTACTTTTACTAATAAGGCGGTTTTTGAAATGAAATCTAGAATTTTAAAAACTTTAAATCAGTTTTCGGGCATAAAGAGCGAGGATCAGATACCTGACATGGCTCATGAGATTTGTGAGGAATTACTATTTTCTTTGAATGAATTGCAATATCGATCGCAGCAAGCTTTGAAGATAATTTTACATGATTATGCTGCTTTTGAAATAGTCACTCTAGATCGTTTTACCCATAGGGTAATCAGGAGTTTTGCTCGTGATTTGGGACTTTCACATTCATTTGAAGTAGAGATTCAACAAAAACAAATGTTAACTGAAGTTGTTGATCGGGTGGTTAAAAAAGCAGGTTTAGATAAAGAGATAACCAGGTTATTAGAGTTATTTACATTACATAAATTTAATGATCAGCTGAGTTGGGACATAAGTAAAAATCTCTTGAGTATTGCAGAGCTACTTTTAAATGAAAATGATCGTATTCCAATGCAAGACTTTCTTTTGCAATCGAGATCTTCTTTTAACCACCAACATAAATTTTTAGAGTCATTACTTAGATCAACTAAAGAAAGTATAAATTTAATTGCTACTGAGGTTTTGAGTTTAATTCAAAGCAATGGAATTACAAAAGATGATTTTGCTCGAGGCACATTATTTAATCATTTTGAAAAACTTAAAAGGTTAGATTTTAAAGATCTATATAAAAATCAGCTCGAAAAAAACCTAGACCTTAAGCAAAAAATATATACCACTAAATTAGATCCATCAAAGGCAAGTAGTATAGATCAAATTCTTCCCACTCTTAGTTCAGCATTTCATAAAGCAAAAGAGTTATATCATCAATTTTCATTAGCAAATGATATTTTTAAGCAGTGGATTCCTATGAGTTTAATAAAAATATTAGCCACAGAGCTTGAGTTATATCAGAAAGAAAGCAATAAGGTATTGCTTGCAACTTTTAATGAGCGCATTTCTAAAGAAATACTCTACCAGGCTACACCTTATATTTATGAACGCTTGGGAGAGCATTATCGCTATTACTTTTTAGATGAATTTCAGGACACCTCTAGGTTGCAGTGGTCAAATTTGATTCCCTTAATTAAGGAGCCACTTGAAGGATTAGATGAGCAGGGCAATGTTGGGTCACTATTAGTAGTAGGAGACCCTAAACAATCAATATATCGATGGAGAGGCGGAAATGTTGAGCAATTTCTTGCTCTTTTAAAAGGAGAAATTCCGTTCCAAGTTCCAGCTGACACCAAACCGCTTAAAAAGAATCATCGCAGTTTTCATACTATAGTTAAATTCAACAATGTTTTTTTTGAAAGTATACTTCCACATATTCATGGAACAATAAATAAAGATTTATTTAAGAAAGGTTATCACCAAAACATCAAAAACCCTTCAATTGGGTATGTAGAAATAGATCAATTTCATGAAAAGGATAGCCTAGAAGCATTAAACACCCATGTTCAAAAAACATATGATTCAATTAGTTCTGCATTAGAACAAGGTTTTGAGCGTAACGAAATTGCTGTTTTAGTAAGAACAAAAGTACAAGCTTCATCAATATGTAACTTTTTAGTGCTTCAAAAAATTCCTTTTTTGTCTTCCGAATCTCTTAATTTATCCCATTCAAAAGAGGTTCAATTTCTTGTTGCTTTGCTTCAACTTGCTCTGAATGAAAATAATTTGGAAGAAAAACTCTTGGTTGTAGAATTCTTCAAAGCATCTTTTAACAAAGAAGAAGCCTACCATACCTTTGTTTCAGAATATTTGAAACTTCCACTTCAAAAAATATTTGACAAACATGGAATAAATTTTAATTTTTTAAAATTCAAAACACTTCCTCTTTACGAAGCTGTTGAAGCTGCATTTTACGCTTTCGAATTAAGTGCTGTAATGGATGCACATCTCCAAACTTTTTTAGATCACCTGTTTGAGTTTAGTCAACAAAAACACAACGATCTCATGAGTTTTTTGATGCATTGGAATCAGCAAGGTGATTCTCTGTATGTTGCAACTTCTAAAGGATTAAATGCAATTCAAATACTCACCATTCACAAAGCCAAAGGCTTGGAATTTCCTGTGGTTATTCTTCCTTTTTTAGATGATCCAATTCAAGGAAGCCATAGAACTCAAGTTTGGCTAAACACAACAGAATGGTTTGGGGAGAATTTGAGTAAAGGGTGGATTCCTTATTCTAAAAAAATAGTTGATTATGGCGAAGCTGGAGAAGCTTTATTTAATCAAATTCAAGAAGCAAATGAACTGGATGCTTTAAATGTTTTGTATGTTGCTATGACACGTCCTGTTGAGCAATTAATTTTGATTTCAAACCTCAAGCCTACTGCTGGGAAAAACACACAAACTCAAGATTCATATCCTGGTCTAATTCAAAATTTTTTAAGAATTAATAACGTAGATGAGTCTAGTACTTATGTACAAGGTCATAAACGACCTTTGATCAAAAGAAAGGATGAGTCAGAAGAACTTAAAGTTTTTCCAATTGAAATAAATTCAAAAAAGTGGCAAAATAGTTTAATGATTCAGGCATATGATCAGCCTCAGTCTAAAATTAATTCTCCAAAAATTTGGGGTATTCTAATTCATGATCTTTTAGCTAAAATAGAGACATCAGAGGATTTAGATTGGGTTCTTGAAGAAGCATTTTCACTGGGCAGAATAAATGAAAATTCAGTTGACTTAATAAAAAAACTTCTTTTAAAAGTTATTAATCATCCTAGTTTAAATTCTTTTTTTAAAAACGAATACAAGGTTTGGAATGAGCGTGATATTTTAATTCCAAATGAAGAAAACATACGTCCCGATCGCTTAATGGAAAACCAAGATGAAATGATTTTGATAGACTATAAAACAGGAAAATCCAAAGAAGCAGATCAAGATCAGATTGAGCAATACAAAAAGATAATCGGTCAAGTTTTTAGTGGTAAAAAAATTAAAAGCTACCTGGTTTATATTCAAGAAAAAAAGGAGGTAGAGGTTGTTTTAATTTAACATGTTTAAAAAAAATGTATCATCACAAAAAAAATGTTTAAAAATCGACAAAAAACAAGCTTTAAATTTTTGAATACTCGATGAATACTGTTATTTTTGCATTTGGAATAGGATATAAACTAAACAAATTATAAATGAAATCTATCAAACAAATTTTAATCATTTGTGCTTTAACATTCGCTTTTTCAAATGCTAACGCTCAAGACGCTAATAATCCATGGGTTGTAACACTTGGAGTAAATGCTGTAGATGCTTACCCGACTAATGCTAGTTCAGTAGACACTTATGGCGGTCAAGGGAAATGGTTCAGTGAATTTTTTAATACAGAAGATCACTGGAATATTATTCCAGCAATTACAACAATAAGCTTGAGTGGATACTTATCTGATAACTTTTCAATTGGTTCTCGTTTTTCTTTAAATAGCATCACCAAGGTTGGTGATATAGAGACCAGTGAATTTATTTATAAATCACTTGATGCTACTGTTCGATATTCATTAACAGATGCTAGTTCAAAATGGGAGCCTTTCACAGAGTTAGGTGGAGGTTACACTTGGCTTGGAGATGAAGGAAGCCCTTCATTTAATTTTGGAGCTGGTTTAAATTATTGGCTTAACGACAACTTAGGTCTTACATATCAAACAGCTTACAAACATACTTTTGCTCCAGAAGGAATTAAACATTTCCAACATATTTTTGGTGTATCGATTAAATTTGGTGGAGTTGACACGGACGGAGATGGTGTATACGATCAGTTTGACGAATGTCCAGAGATTGCAGGTTTACCGGAATTCGGTGGGTGTCCTGATACTGATGGAGATGGTATCGCCGATAGAGATGATGCCTGCCCAGAAGCAGCAGGGTCTGTTGAAATGAATGGTTGTCCTGATTCTGATGGAGACGGGCTTTCTGATTTAGAAGACGCTTGTCCTCAACTTGCAGGTTCAGCAGCAATGAACGGATGTCCTGATTCTGATGGAGATGGCATCAATGATAAAGACGATTCTTGTCCTACAGAAGTTGGTCCAACTGCAAATAACGGTTGTCCTTGGCCTGATGCTGATTTAGATGGTATTCCAAATAAAGATGACGCTTGTCCTCAACTTGCAGGTCCAGTATCTAACAATGGCTGTCCTGTTATTCCAGACTCAATAATTGCAGAATTAAATAAAGAAAGTTCAATGATCCGTTTTAAAGCTGAAAGCTTTGATCTTTTAGATGGAGAATCACAGATTGTATTATCTAGAATCAAAACAATTTTAGACAGTTACCCTAAAAGTCAAGTTGTAGTTGAAGGTCATGCTTCAAGCGATGGAAGTAAAGGATATAATCAAAAACTATCTGAAGAGCGTGCAGCTTCTGTTAAAGATGCATTAACTGCTCTAGGTGCAGATGGTAGCAGAATATCAACTGTAGGTCTTGGTGAAGCCAACCCAATAAAAGATAATAACCGTGCTGCCGGAAGAAAAAGTAATAGAAGAGTTCAGTTTGCCGTAGGTAAAAACTAGAACTTTTAAATAAATTAAAAAAGCCTTGCAGATGCAAGGCTTTTTTTTTGGCAATTTTTAATTAATTAGTAACAATTTAAATTAAGTTTTTTATTTTTAAAGGTGAAAACATTTTTAGAGGAAAGCGTTTCGGAAATTATAGCCAATCATCCAGATTTGGAAAATTTAGTAATTGTTTTGCCAAGCAGAAGGGCGGGTGTTTTCTTTAAAGAAGCTCTCGTTAATCAATTGAGTAGTCCGATTTTGTCTCCTAAGATTTTCAGTATTAAAGAGTTTATCCAGGAAATCTCATCACTAAAACTCGTTGCCTCCACAACTGCACTTGTCGAGTTTTATGAAATTTATTTTTCAAATACTCCCAAAGAATTTATAGATTCATTTGAAGAATTTATTCAATGGGCACCACCACTTTTAAAAGATTTTTCAGATCTAGATGCATACCTAGTTGACGTTACAAGTGCTTTTGAAAATTTAAGTTCTTATTATGCTTTAGAAACACTTTTAGAAGATGATTCGACTTATAAAAAGAAGCAACACTTTTGGAATTCACTTACGAAATATTTTGAATGTCATAAGCACTCACTTTATTCTAAAGGATTGGGAACATTGGGAATGCTTTATCGAGAGGCAGTCGATTCGGTTGAAATATATTTACAAAACACAAATAAAACTCATTATTTCATTGGGTTCAATGCGCTAAACACAGCCGAATCGAACTTGCTTCAGGCTTTCTTAGAAGCCGAGAGGGCAATTGTGCTCTGGGATATTGATCAATATTTTTACAGTGACTTACAGCATGCTGCAGGTAGATTTATTCAAAGACATCACAAAGAATGGCCCTATTACCGTCAAAAGGGTAAAATGAAATTTCCATCTAATTTTGAGAAGCCTAAAGACATTAAAATAGTTGGAATTCCCAAAAATATAGGGCAAGCTAAATACGCTGCTTCAATTATAAAAAACAACTCCAAGGATTTAAAAACGCTCTCTAAAACTGCTTTGATTTTGGGGAATGAATCGATTTTAATACCAGTTTTGTCAGGACTTCCAGAGCAAATTGATCAGTGGAATGTTACTATGGGATACCCTCTTTTAAATACAGGAGTGGCGTCTTTTTTTAATCACTTTTTTGAGATGCATTTGAAATCAATTGCATTTGGTTATTCGTATTCTGATTTTTTAAGAGTTATAAGCTTTGATTGGATTCATGAGGCGTTGAATTTAAACTCAAAAGAAGGTTCCGAATTTTTAAAAAAATTATCAGAATCAAATAAAACATTTCTTGGCCCAAAAGAGCTTCAATTTATATTAGAGCACCCTGTCGGGATTTTGATTTTTTCTCCCTTTGATTCTGTAAAAAACTTTGTACAGCGCATACTTGATTTTACTTTTGCAATACAAGAACAATTAAAGAAAAAAGATGCTCCAGAGTATATACTTTACCCTACATTTTTAACACTAATTCAAGAATTGATTCAACAGTTACTTAATATGGGAAAAGCTCTTGAATCCATAGACACAATGCGTGGAATTCATTATTTATGGAATGAATTAATCCATACTTTGACTGTAGACTATAAAGGTAACCCTATGGGGGGAGTACAGATTATGGGGATGTTAGAAACTCGTGTGCTTGATTTTGACACAATAATACTTACGAATTTGAACGAAGGCATTCTCCCTAAAGGCAGGTCTTCTCAAAGTATTTTTCCATTTGCAATAAAAAAAACGATTGGGCTTCCTACGTTCCTAGATAATGACGCCATCTACACCTATCATTTTTATAGATTAATTCAACGTGCGACCAACATTACGTTGCTCTATAATACGGAAAGCGACGGATTGAATTCGGGTGAACCTAGTCGATTTATTCATCAATTACGTTTTCTGGGGTTAGATCAACATAAAGTCACAGAACACTTTGAGTCCGCTTCTACTAAGAAAACCATCCTAAATAAATTAGTAGTTCAGAAAACACCAGAAGTTTTAGATATTTTACACAGTAAAGCTAAAGAAGGTTTTTCGGCTTCTTATTTAGGTGCTTATTTAATAGATCCATTAAAATTTTATATCGAAAAAATTCTTGGAGTTTCAAGCTCACAAGCCTTCAATAATGTTCTTTCTCCGATGGTGGGAGGTGTTATAGCACATAAAGCTCTTAAGTGCCTTTATGAACCCTATTTAAATAAACCTTTAAAAGCATCTGATTATAGCGACTTAAAAAAGAAAACTCCTGCGGTTCTATTAGAACATTACCGATCTGTTTTTGGTGGAGATGAAGTTGTTTCTGGTAAAAGTAGACTTATGTTATTTGCGCTAGAGCAATCCATTCTTAATATACTTAAAGTAGAAAAAGAAAAATTATTAGATGGCAATAGCCTTACAATAGTAGCTCTAGAGAAAAGGTTTAATTACACCCTTAAAGTTCCAGGAGTGGGTGAAGTTGTTCTGACAGGGTCTATTGACCGTGTAGATCGATATAATGGAGTTTTAAGAATAGTTGATTATAAGTCAGGTAAAATAGACCCTGCTAAGCTTAAAATTGCGGATTGGAATTCTTTAAAAGGAGATGAAAAGCGTCGAGCACTTTTTCAAATTTTACTTTATTCTCATGCAGAAAAAGACTTATTAAAAACAGAGCAAGAGTTGATTGCAGGAATCATTAGTTTCAAAAACACGCAAAGTTATGTGCTTCCTTTTGGTATGAAATTCGAAGAAAATAAATATTATATTCATGGAGTTAATCAAGAAATAATTACCTCTTATGAGTCATTTTTGATTGAACTTATTCAAGAAATTTTTGCTATTTCGAAGCCTTTTACCACTTTAGAAGAATAGTTCCCCAATTTATTATTAGCTTTACCATACTATTTTTATATATGGAAGAGGATGATTCAATAGAAAGAGAAAAACTAAGTTGGTTGCTACGGCTAATAACTTTGGGTGACCGTTTCTCATATCAAGATTTTTTCGATCGATTTAAAAAAGGGTTTGTAGAATTCTTAATTGTATTTTTTGGGGTATTGGTTTCTTTTTCTGTAGAACAACAAGGTGAGGAATTTGGTGACCGTGAATCTAATTTGGATAACCTCAAGGGGCTTCGAGATGAATTAGTCGATATGCACCAATATACACTAGAATATATAGACCAGAATGAATGGGTAACGGGAATGTATCAAAGGCAGTATGATAAATGGGATCAAGACAACGATAGTGTTTTTATAGATTGGGAACCAGATCAGGAGTTTTATTTTGCTCCGATGGGATATTACACTAATCGTGATGCATTTAACCCGCCTAGAGTGGTTTATGACGCCATAAAGTTAGATGGAACCTTTAGATTTTTAGGTTCTAACATCGGTCGTTTAATTAATGACAATTATGATGGTACTGATTTAAAGTATCTTATAATGAACACCGATAAGGAAGAAAAAGGGTTTATTGATGATTTTTCAGATAGATTGGGTCATCAATGGGTTTTTGATCTAAAAGACATTGATGTAGAATCAGATCAATTCTGGATTGAAAACAGAAAATACATCCAAAGTGATAAATTCATTAAATATAATTTATTCAAAAGGATACAACTTTGGATTCAAATAAGGGAACAGTTAGGAGATTACGACGTTAATATCCAAGAAAATATCAAAGTGTTAAACAAGGTTATAGCTGAAAAAGAATCAGAAATTACAATTGTCTGGTGGTGGTTTAGTCGACCAAGCTGGCTACAAGATTCCCCGAAATCAGAGCCGGTGGAACTCCCGGTCCAGGAACCGTTAACTGACCAGTAAAGAACAAGTTTTTCACCTTTTTACTTTTTAATTTTGGACGTAAAAAAGCCGTTTGCATAAGCGTGTTGGCCATTCCGTAAGCATTTCCTTTGTAAGAATTATATTCGCTCACAAAATCATTTACACAAAAAGATTCTTTAAATAAAATAGCATCTCTTATGGGTTGTTTTGTTAGGTGCTCTAAACGATCAATTACAATATTGAAATATTTTGTTCTCATTTCTTCAGTATCCTCAATTCCAGGGCCGATAGGTATCAATAAGAAACATGCTTCTTTGCCTTCAGGCGCCATAGAGCTATCCGTTAATGAAGGGAAATTCCCGTAAAATAAAGGGTCTTTAGGCCATTCTGGTGTATCGTATATGCTTTTGGCGTGTTCTTCAAAGTCTACATCAAAAAATAACGTATGATGAGATACGTTTTTCACCTTCTTGTCTAATCCGATGAAGAATAAGAGTGAAGAGGGAGCAAATACTTTTTTGTCCCAATAAGCATCAGAATAACCCCTTTCATTCTCATCTAGAAGAGATTCAGAATGGTTATAGTCAGCTCCACTTACCACAACATCAGCTTCTATTCGAATCCCATTTGCGATAACTCCAACAGCTTCTCCTTTTTCTACACAGATTTTTTCAACGGTTTGACCTGTATTGAATTGAACACCAAGTTCTTTGGCCATTTTTACCATCCCTTCGACAACACTATACATCCCTTTATCTGGATGCCAGGTGCCCAATCCAAAATCTGCAAAGTTCATAAAATTATAGAAGGCGGGAGTATTACTTGGTTTAGCTCCTAAGAAAAGTACTGGAAATTGAAGTATTTGTGCCAACCTTGGATTTTTGAATTCCCGGGTAACTTCTTTTTTAATTGTACTTAAAAAGTAACCAACCTTTTTAACGGTATCTGGAGTTACTAGTTCTAGAGGTGAAATTCCAGGTCTGTAAACAAGGTCTTTAATGGCAATATTGTAGTTGTCTTCCGCTTTTTTTATGAATTTTTTCAGTTTAATTGCGCTTCCAGCTTCTTCAGTTTCAAAAGCTGCATATATTTTATCTAAAGTGTCTCCAATTTTTATAGAATCCATTTGATCAAAATACACTTCATAGCCAGGATCCAGTTTTTCTAAAGAATAATAGTCACTCACTTTTCGGTCAAAGTCACCAAAGAATTTCTCAAAGACATCGGGCATCCAGTACCAAGAGGGTCCAATGTCAAAGGTAAAACCATCTTTTTTAAATTGACGAGCACGACCTCCAAGAGTATTATTTTTCTCTAATATTGTAACTTTATTACCTGCTTTTGCAAGGTAACATGCAGCAGATATTGAAGAAAAACCAGACCCAATAATCATGATATTTTTTTTCATAAAAAATAGTGGTGTACTAATTATACCCTTTAAATGAGATTAAATCATGTTTTTTAGATAAAATAGCTGAGATAAACTTAAAGGCTTACTGTTTTTTCGTTAGGTCTCTTATAATTCCAATCACTACAATTATAGTGGTAATAATAACAACGTTAGCAACAAAAGTAGTAGTCATAGATAAAGGTTTTTATACCTCAAAATTACTAAAATCTTTTGACAACAGATTCATGTTTTATTATAAGAAATCCTTCAACTCAAATGAATTTATTTTTTTATGATAATCACCCGTACTCTTCTTATCTTTACTGTGATTAAACCAATAATGAAAAATTTTTCAACCCTTACTTTATTTACTTTTGAAACCAATAAGTTTTGGGCTTTTAAACAAATGGGATTGGCACCATTGAAGTTTCACGAGATAGAGGGTTTACATTTCTCTAAATTAATGGGGACAGGTTCGGGAGCCGGATTCAGTTTGTTTCCTGATTTTTCAACCTATGCCTTTTTAGGTGTATGGGAAAGTGAAGAGAAAGCCAAACAGTTTTTTAAAACAAGCGCTTTCTTTCTTGAATATAAAAAACGTTCTGATCAAATACGAACCTTGAGTTTACGTCCAATTCATAGCCATGGTAAATGGAGTGGAGCAAGCCCTTTTGGATCAAATCTAACCATGCAAGAAACTCCTAAAGGAGAAGTTGCCATTATAACTCGAGCTACTTTACGATGGAACCGATTATTATCTTTTTGGGCAGCAGTTCCTAAGGCCAGTAAGGCTATTGAAGAGGCAAAGGGAGTGCGTTTTTATAAGGGCATAGGGGAGTGGCCTTTTATTCAGCAAGCAACAATAAGTATTTGGGAGAGTATAGATGCTGTAAATACCTTTGCTTACAAAGGGAAGGCACATGCAGAGATTGTAAAAGATACCCGTAAAATGAAATGGTATAAAGAAGATTTGTTTTCCCGTTTCGAACTTTTAGACGATGTTACTCATGAGTGAAAAAGTAATTGTAGTTGGTTCTGGCATTGCAGGAATTGCAACCAGTATTCGCTTAGCTCAAAAGGGATATGATGTTCATGTTTTTGAATCAAACGCCTATCCTGGAGGAAAACTCAGTGCATTTAAACTAGGAGCTTATCGTTTCGATGCTGGACCTTCGTTGTTTACTATGCCTCACTTTGTTGAAGAACTTTTTGAGCTTTGCAATGAAGATCCTCGGATGCATTTTAAATACAAAAAAAAAGAAGTTGGTTGTAATTATTTTTGGGAAGATGGCACAAGACTCAAAGCCTATGATAATTCAAAAAAATTCTTGTCTGAAGTTGAAAATGTTTTAGGAGTTGCTCCCGAGGTATTAAAAAAATATTGGGCAAAAGCAAAAAAAAAGTATGACCTAACAGAGTCTATTTTTTTAAAAAGCTCTTTGCATCAGATTAAGTCTTATTTAAATTCAGATACCCTAAAAGCAATTCTCAATATTCGAGTTTTAGAAATAGGTAAAAGTCTTCATCAAGTAAATCAAGAACAACTTAAGGAACCACATTTAGTTCAGTTTTATGATAGATTTGCTACTTATAACGGATCAAACCCGTATCAAACACCCGGCATCATGACCTTAGTTCAGCACCTAGAAGGTCATTATGGGACTTTTGTTCCTGATTTAGGAATGGATTCCATTACTACCTCTTTATATGAATTAGCTAAGCGTCAAGGAGTTAAGTTTTCATTTAACGAGAAAGTAGAAGAAATATTAGTAGAAGAGAATAAAACAATTGGCGTTAGAACAGCTAAGGATATTTATAATTCAAATATTGTTTGTTCAAACATGGATGTTTACCCAACCTATAAATATTTATTACCAAAAACACCTGCACCAAACAAGATTTTGAACCAAGAACGATCAAGTTCAGCAATTATTTTTTATTTAGGAATTTCTAAAACTTTTGAAGAACTTGAATTGCATAACATCTTTTTTACAGCTGATTATAAAGTGGAATTTAAATCGATTTTTGAAGACCAAGCTGTTGCCCAAGATCCAACCGTATACATAAATATAAGTTCAAAAGATGTTATGCAAGATGCTCCTTCTGGATGTGAAAACTGGTTTGTAATGATTAATACTCCATCAGATAAAGGTCAAGATTGGGAACAAATTAGGGATGCTGTTAGAGCCAGTTTTGTAAAAAAGATTAATCGAATACTTGGAGTAGATATAGAAGATTACATTGTTGAGGAAGACTGCCTCACTCCTCCCTTAATTCAGCAAAAAACACAGTCACATCAAGGAGCGTTATATGGCTCTTCTAGTAATAATAAAATGGCTGCTTTTTTACGCCATCCAAATTTCTCGCAACAAATTAAAAATCTTTATTTTTGTGGAGGAAGCGTTCATCCTGGAGGAGGGATTCCACTTTGTTTATTGTCTGCAAAAATTGTTTCAGATCAAATGCCTACCCTTAAACTATGAAATTAAAACAACTTCTTAATCTTGAGCTGATAGCTATTGGTATTATTTGGTTGTTTCATGTTAGTGGAATAATAGGAATAATCTACGGAAACTCGCGCTGGTTTGTTGCTGCTACTCCGTTAAACCTTTTTCTCTGCATATTTTTACTTATTCTGGTTAGTTGGAAAACTCCTGGATTTATAAAAATAGCACTTTTGTCTTTTGTGCTGGGAATGGTCGCAGAGTTATTAGGAGTTAATTACGGATATATATTTGGATCTTATCAGTACGGTGAGGGCTTAGGATTGAAGGTTTATGGTGTACCCTTGTTAATTGGAGCAAATTGGACAATTGTAACGGTTTGTTCGGCTGCAATTGCTTCACAAATCTACAAGCAAATGATTCCTAGAATTATAATAGGATTGGGTTTAATGTTGCTTTTAGATTTTGTTATTGAGCCCATAGCACCGATTCTTGACTTTTGGGAATTTGAAGGAGGAGAAGCTCCTACACAAAATTATATTGGATGGGCTTTAGTCGCATTTCCCCTTCAGTTTTTTTATCATTACTGGAAAGTAGAAATCAAGCATTGGTTTGCTCATCATTTGTTTCTTCTCCAATTAGTTTTCTTTATGATCTTACTGTTGCAAATTAATACCCTTCAAAATTTATTATGAATTTATTTTATTTAAGAGTTATTGGAGTCGGTTTATTGTTTTCATTGTATGGATGCGAATCCAAACTCGCTCAAGCTTTGGAAAATCAGTTAATTGTTTCGGATACTATTGTCAAATTATCCTCAAAGCCTTCAAAGGCTCATCTATTTTTCATTCCTGAGAATAAAGTAATACTGGATTCAACGTTATTTAAAGACTCATCGTTTTCAGCTTTTAAAGCTTCTTTAGAGGGTCTGAATGAACTGGATCTATTAGCAATAGATCAATATTTATTAAGCACTTTAATAGCCAGCGATAAAGTCATCAAGTCTACCTTACCCGAAAAATATGAACTCCCTGCAGTCAAGAGTAGGTTAAGAGTAGTTAAAACGAACCTTTTGCGTTGTAGGTTTTATAGTCAAGAAGAAGACATTGAAGCCCTCTCTTTAGCATTGAAAAATGCATTTGATTCCTATGACATATTAATTAAAAGAATAGATGACTTAGCGCTTGTTAATGACGATTTTTCAGAAAATGATTTTAATAAAAATGTATTTGAAGTACGCCAAAAGTCGCCAAAACCCCGAATAAAATTAAAAAAGAATTAGCTTACTTTTTTTTCTTCACTTATACTAAATGTTTCTTTCTCAAAATTTCTGTTAGTGCTTAATGAGTTTTTCAATTTGTCAATAAAATGCATTAATTGATCTTGAGCATCTAGATTTTCTTCAACATCAAGAAGTTGAATTAGTTGCTCAATTAAAGATTCATCCGATTCAATAGCTTTGCTAAAAGCATTTTTCTTTTCTCTCAGCAAAGTTGCAATCATGATATCTTCTCTATCATGGTTTTCAAGAAATGAAGTCCCAAAACTTAACTGAGTTCCGTTTAGCATTGTTATCAAATCGTTATAAATTCTATTACGAACAGTTGCCTGTAAATTAAAAAACCTTTTATATTCTGGAAGATGTTGTTTGTCGGCAGACTTCAAATAAGACAGCTTAGCCTTACGACATTTATTTAATGCCAGTTGGTATACTTCTAAAAGATCTTTGTTGCGAGACATATTAAGGTTTTACTAAATTTACCATAAACATCCGCAGTATTACGGAGTCACTTTAAGATAATATTAACAAGTTCTTAACTTTAAAATCATATTGCAAATGACGCACTATTTTCTCAGAAGAAATTTGTCGATCACTTTCATCAAAAGTCTTGAATAGTGGTACTTTGCAATTTATAATGCATGCCATTTTAGTATAGTATTTTTCCCTAGAAGGGTGGTAGGGAGTTACGCAGTTATAAACATTTTTTGTTATTGGATGATTCAAAAGTTTGCTTATTATGAGGATACAATCCGTCAGGTGAATTAAATTAATACTTCCTTTAGGGTTATTTACATAATCTTTTTTGCTTAATTGATAAATGGGGTGTCTTTGCCCTCCAATCAGTCCACCCATTCGAAGAACGGTAGTTGAGAACTTATCTTCCTGTGTTAGTATTCTTTCACATAAAGCCAATTGTTTCCCAGTATTTGTTTCGGGGAGCAAACTGCTTTCTTCGGTAATCACACGTGATTTACTTCCATATACTGATGTGCTGCTAATAAAAACAACTTCTTTTATTTTATAGTTTAAGCAAGCTTCTTTGCAATGCTCAATTACAAAATTGAATCTTATATTTGGATTAGATCTTAGTTTTGGTGGTATTGCAATGATTAAAACATCAACAGAATCAAAAAATGTCAAATCACCTGAAATTCCGTCTTCTGAGATCTGGAGCAGAAATGGCATAATTTTTTTAGATTTTAAAACATTTAATTTGTCTTCTGAAGTAGTGCTGCCTTTAACTTGGTGGCCTATAGTTAAAAGATGTTCGGCAAGAGGGAGCCCAAGCCAGCCACATCCAAGAATAGCAATGTTTTTTGAAAACAATTTATTTTTAGTCATATAGCATAAATATAAGAAGAAGTTCAAGATATTTAAATTTGTTTCTATTTTGTTTTATGTTGCTTAAGTTTGAATTAGATGGAGCTCGTATTATATTTTTTATACCTTAGAGAATATCTAAATCTTCAATTATGGCAATAAAAAGTTTTCAGGGAGAACGAGAACCACAAAAAAAGGTTAAACAACCCACCGTTTTAGTTAAAGACATTATGACTACTAATTTGGTGCTTTTTACCATTGAGCAGTCCATTCATGAAGTTATGAATGCCTTTATAAAAAATAAAATCTCGGGTGGTCCAGTAGTAGACGATCGAGGTAAACTGATAGGCCTAATTTCCGAGGCTGATTGTATGAAAGAAATTTCGGACAGCCGCTATTTCAATATGCCTATTCTTGATAAGACTGTTGGTCATTTCATGACAAAAGAAGTTGAAACTTTACCAGCATCCATGACGCTTTTTGATGCTGCATCTAAATTTCATGATACTAGTAGAAGAAGGTTTCCTGTTCTAGAAAACAATAAACTTGTAGGACAAGTAAGTCGAAAGGATGTTGTAATTGCAGCAATTAATTTAAAAAGTCAGAGTTGGCGCTAATCAAATATGTGTTTAGCAGCCCGAAATGTATTTGCATGAGCATCAACAATTACTTTGATTTCTTTAGAATAACCACCGCCCATACTGCATTGAACGGGAATGTTATTCTTTTTACAAAGTTCTAGCACAAAAACATCTCGTTGTTTACAACCGGCTACTGTGAGCCCTAATCTTCCTAACTTATCTGTTTTCAATACATCTACTCCGCAGAGATAGAATATAAAGTCTGGTCTTGTTTTCGCTATTAAACCTGGTAAAACCTTTTTTAGGATACGGAGAAAATCCGTATCATTACAGTCGTCTTCAAGAGCTATGTCTAAATCACTTTGTTCTTTGTGAAAAGGATAGTTTTTTTGACCATGCATTGAAAAAGTAAAAACATTTGGATTGGATTGAAAAATTTCTGCAGTCCCGTTTCCTTGATGGACATCTAGGTCGACAATTAAAATCCGATCTACTAGTTTTTTATCTAATAAATACTGCGCGGCAATAGCCTGATCGTTTAATAGGCAAAATGCCTCTCCGTGACCTTTGAACGCATGATGAGTTCCGCCAGCAATATTCATTGCTATACCTGTTTCAAACGCTTTCATTGAGCCTTGAATTGTACCTCCGGCGATAATAATTTCTCTTTCGACAAGTTCTTTAGATAGAGGGAAACCAATTTTTCGAGCTTCCGATTTATTAAGAGTTAGAGTACGTAGTTTTTTGATGTATTCAGGTTCATGAACACGTTCAATTATTGATAGGTCTATCGGTTTAGGAACAAAAAAATCTTCTTGAATACAGGTTCCATCATACATTAATTGCTTTGGAAGTAAGTCATATTTCTCCATCGGGAAACGATGCTTATCTGGAAGTGGTAATTGATATTTCGGGTGAAAGGCAATATTGAGCAAAACCGGTTCTAATTGATTTCGAATCCGTTGCCCATATTTTCATCTTCAGGACCAATCACAATAAGTTTTCCTTCTTTGTTTTCGGTCATCAATAACATGCCTTGACTTTCAACACCTTTTATTGTCCTGGAGTCTAAATTAGCTAAAACAGTTACTTTTTTGCCTATCATTTCTTCAGGAGAATAACTTTCTGCTATTCCTGACACAATGGTTCTTATTTCAAAACCTAGATCAACTTTAAGGTGAAGGAGTTTTTTTGTTTTTTTAATTTTCTCAGCAGCAATTACAGTTCCAGTTCTTAAATCCAGAGCACTGAATTCATCAAAACTAATGTTTTCTTTTACTGGAGAAAGTTCAAAATTATCATCCATATTATTTTTTTTGGTAGCTTCTAATTTATTAAGTTGAGCCTGAATTGTTGCATCTTCAACTTTAGCAAATAATAATTCTTGCTTTCCGATTATATGTCCAGAAATCAAAAGGTCGACTGAAGTTGAGATATCGTTCCATTCAGTTGGGTTACTTATGTTTAAAATTGTTCTAAGCTTTTTGGCACTATGAGGTAAAAAGGGCTCCGAAACAGTAGCAAGTGCTGCAGCTATTTGGAGTGCAATATTCATGATAGTTTCAACACGAATTGGATCAGTCTTTATAAGTTTCCAGGGCTCTTGCTCGGCTAAATATTTATTTCCCAAACGGGCTAGATTTATGAGCTCTTGACTTGCTTCTCTAAAGCGGTATCGCTGTATGCTTTGCCCAATAATCGCAGGGAAGGCTTTCATTTTTTTAAGAGCCTCGATATCTTCATTGGTAAGGTCTTTTCTCGCAGGAACACTTCCAGCATAATATTTTTGAGTCAACACACTTACTCGGTTAATGAAATTTCCAAAAATTGCGACAAGTTCATTGTTGTTCCTTGCCTGGAAGTCTTTCCAAGTAAAGTCGTTATCTTTTGTCTCAGGAGCGTTTGCTGTTAACACATAACGCAATACATCTTCTTGGCCAGGAAATTCTTCTAGGTATTCGTGTAGCCAAACTGCCCAGTTTTTGGAAGTTGATATTTTATTCCCCTCTAGATTTAAAAATTCATTTGCAGGAACATTTTCCGGTAATATATAGTCTCCAGCTGCCTTTAGAATACACGGGAATATTATGCAGTGAAATACAATGTTATCTTTTCCTATAAAATGAACTAAAGAGGTTTCTTCATCTTTCCAATAGGGCTCCCAGTCTTTATTATTTTTTGCTGCCCATTCTTTAGTAGAAGAAATATATCCAATGGGAGCGTCGAACCATACATAAAGCACTTTGCCGTCTGCCCCTTTGGCAGGCACTGGAATTCCCCAATCCAAATCTCTTGTAACTGCTCTTGGTCTAAGTCCTTCGTCTACCCATGATTTTACTTGTCCATAAACGTTAGGTTTCCAATCGTCTTTATGACCTTCAATAACCCATTTTTTCATAAAATCTTCGTACTGATCTAGAGGTAAAAACCAGTGTTTAGTTTCTTTAAGAATAGGTTCAGCACCCGAAAGTGTTGATTTAGGATTGATGAGTTCTGTTGCATTTAAAGAACTACCGCATTGCTCACACTGATCCCCGTATGCTTCTGTGTGGTTGCATTTTGGACAGGTTCCTGTGACAAAGCGATCGGCTAAATATTGGTTTGCTTCCGGATCATAAAGTTGTTCTGTAACCTCTTCAATGAATTGACCAGCACCGTTCATTTTAGTAAAAATTTCTGAAGCAGTTTCGTGATGAATCTTTGCCGATGTTCTGGAGTAGTTGTCAAAAGAAATTCCGAGTTGAACAAACGACTTTCTAATCATCCCATCATACTTGTCAATAATTTCTTTAGGAGTTACACCTTCTTTTTTAGCTTTAATAGATATAGCTACACCATGCTCATCACTACCACAAATAAAAGCAACATCTTTCTTTTGAGCGCGCAAATAACGACTGTAAATATCTGCTGGCACATAGACCCCAGCTAAGTGCCCTATGTGTATAGGTCCATTAGTGTAAGGGAGTGCAGCAGTAATTGTATATCGTTTTGCAGAAAGAGCCATAGTGTAATTTTCAACAAAAATAAGTCTTTTTTCTCTTGCAGTTTACTATTTTGTAAAAGCCAACCAAATTTTATTATGAGTGAATCCTATACTTTCGGTCAAGTTGCTGAGCAAAAAGCAGTCAATTATATAAAAGAGATGATTTATATCGTTTTAGAACAGAATTATAGATATCGAAAAGCTGGAATTGATATCATAGCCTAAAAGGATAATTTTATTGTTTGCATCGAAGTTTAAGCACGATCTTCTTCTTATTTTGGAATGCCAGAATCTTTTTTAAGTCGCAAAAAAATTTATTTATTGGTTATGGCTATGGATGCTTATGTTCAAAAGAATAACCTAAATCTCGAAGTTCGCTTTGATTTCATTACTTATTTGGTTGAAAATGGAACATGGACAAGAGATCATGTTAATGACGCATTTTACCCTTTTTAAACATTTTTATATTAAATAAAAATGTTATAAATAAAACATCTTGTTTTTATTTTTATATTTTAGCAATTAATTTAACGGTATATACAAAATGAAAACCATTGCCTCTGTAGTTGAAGACTACATTAAAACAAAGCCTTTTTTGTCTACAGCACTTTCTCAAGGGATTATTAATTTAACTTCTTTGTCAAGGCAAATTCAACCAGAAATTGAAACTATTTTACAAAAGGAAGCAAGAAGTGGAGCTATAGTAATGGCCTTAAAGAGAATTTCGGATAACATGGAATTCTTATCTACTCACAAAATAGTTAAGGTTTTGAAAGGTATTGGAGACATTACAGTTCGATCTTCTTTAAGTGATTATAGCTTTAAAATTTCAGACACTTTGCTTAGTGCTCAGGCTTCATTTTTAGCTCAAGTTAACGACAACAAAGAAGCGTTTTATACTTCTTCTAGAGGAGTTTCTGAATCTAACATCGTTATAAGTAACAACATGAGTCATTTGGTAGACGTTTATTTTAAAAACGAAATATTACTTGAAAAATCAGAAGATTTATCTTCGGTAACGATTAAGCTACCTAATGAAAATGTTGATATTCCAGGGATATATTACTTTATTTTCCAGCGTTTGTCATGGGAAGGAGTCAACATCCGTCAGGTAATTTCAACCTCAAATGAGTTTACAATCCTAGTAGACGAAGATGCTGTTAATACGGCTTTTAAAGTAATTAAGGATTTGAAACTACTCTAAATTTGGAAGCACCGCAAGCGCCTGCTCAACACTTTTAATATCCTTAAATGCTAATCTTAGGCGAAGTCCAGATTTGGTTTGCTTTTCCTTAATGCTTACTTTATTTGCATTTTTTTGCACCCAGAGCAAAAGCTGATTGAAGCATTCACTTTGATAAAATGGACTTTCCTGATCAGCAATAAAATAGCCAATGCATTGATTTTTCTTGAGTAAGATTCTGTCTATTCCTAAGTGAGCCGCTTTCCATTTCAATCGGACGCTGTTTAAAAGGGCTTCTGCTTCAAAAGGTAAAGGGCCAAAGCGGTCTTCTATTTCTTTTTGAAACTGAGCCAATTCTGTTTCCTCTTTTAGTGAACCTAAGCGGCTATAGAGCGTTAATCTTTCACTGACAATATTGATATAATGGTCTGGAAAAAGAACTTCTAAATCCGTATCAATTTGAATTTCTTTGACATAATTTTTTGTAACTATTTCTTCTTGATTACTATAAAGTGACTTGAATTCATTTTCTTTCAATTCCTCAATAGCCTCTTTTAGAATTTTCTGATAGGTTTCAAAACCAATATCGTTTATAAAGCCACTTTGTTCACCCCCTAACAAATCTCCAGCTCCTCTAATCTCGAGATCCTTCATTGCGATTTGGATTCCCGACCCTAGTGCTGCAAATTGTTCTATGGCTTGAATCCTTTTTTGTGCATCACTTGATATGGTACTAAAAGGAGGTGTAATGAAATAACAGAAAGCTTTTTTATTACTTCTCCCAACTCTTCCTCGCATTTGATGCAAATCACTAAGACCAAAGTTTTGCGCATTGTTAATAAAAATAGTATTGGCATTAGGAACGTCTAATCCGTTTTCAATGATTGTAGTAGCAACAAGAATATCAAATCCTCCATCCATAAACTGGAGTAAATTTGTTTCAAGTTTTTTCCCATCCATTTGCCCGTGTCCAATTCGGATTCGAGCGTCTGGAATAAGCCGCTGCAACATTCCGGCAACTTCCGTAATGTTTTCCACTCGATTATGAATATAGTACACTTGCCCCCCTCGCTTAATTTCATACGAAATACTATCGCGAATTATTTCTTCATTAAAGCGAATTACTTCACTTTCTATAGGATATCTATTGGGAGGAGCAGTAGCGATTACAGACATGTCTCGAGCTGCCATAAGGCTAAACTGAAGGGTCCTGGGTATCGGTGTAGCTGTGAGAGTTAAAACATCTACATTAGTCTTAAGGGCTCTAAGCTTTTCTTTAACAGCAACTCCAAACTTTTGTTCTTCATCTACAATTAAAAGACCCAAATCTTTAAACTCAACACTCTTTCCTACCAGTTGATGAGTTCCAATGATGATGTCAATTTTTCCACTTTTAAGATCTTCAATTATTTGTTTTTTGTCTTTTGATGATCTAAAGCGATTCAAGTAATCAACTCGAACAGGGAGCTCTTCTAAACGCTTACTGAAATTCTTAAAATGTTGAAATGCTAATATTGTTGTAGGAACTAGTACAGCAACTTGTTTGCTGTTATCAACCGCCTTAAATGCAGCTCGAATAGCAACTTCTGTTTTTCCAAAACCTACATCGCCACATACTAAGCGATCCATTGGTTGCTCACTTTCCATGTCCTTTTTAACATCTGCAGTAGCGGTGATTTGATCTGGCGTATCTTCAAATATAAAAGAAGCTTCCAATTCATGCTGTAAATAGCTATCCGGATCACAAGCATAACCAATCTTTTGACGTCTTTTGGCGTAAAGTTCGATTAAGTTAAAGGCAATTTGTTTTACCCTGGTTTTTGTCTTTTGCTTTAAACTTTTCCATGCAGTTGATCCTAGTTTATAAATTTTAGGAACCTTTCCGTCTTTTCCATTGAAACGAGATATTTTATGGAGCGAATGAATACTGAGGTATAATATGTCGCGATCGGCATACACTAGCTTTATTGCCTCTTGTTGATTCCCTTCAACGTCAATTTTTTGAAGCCCTCCAAACCTTCCAATCCCATGATCAATATGGGTTACAAAATCACCAACTTCAAGATGCGTTAGCTCTTTTAGAGTAAGTGCTTCTTTTTTGGCTTTGGTTGTTTTTAGTTGGTATTTGTGGTAACGTTCAAAAATTTGATGGTCGGTAAAACAAGCAATTTTTGCATCAACATCTTCAAACCCCTCAAATAAAGGAGTCACAATTATTTTGTAATGAACGGTATTTTCACCTTCTTCGAATATATCTTTAAAGCGTTGAGCTTGTTGCTCGCTGGCGCAACATATAAAGTTCTGATACCCTTTTTGGTGATTGTCGTTCAAGTAGTTTATAAGCCTATCGAACTGGCGATTAAATGCCGGTTGGGGTCTCTGTTTGAAGAAAATATCTTCTTGTTTAGGCAGGTCTGAGCTTTTGGTTAAACTAACCGTGTTTAACATAGAAGCAGTAGCCGTAAAATTGTCTTTAGATGTAAATAAAATATCAGGAGACAAATGCTGAGTTTCCGTGTCCAATGCCTCGAAACTACACAGAGCTTCTTGATAAAATCGATCTAATTTTGAAGCAATAAAATCAAAATTTTGAGTCACTAAAATTCCTTTTGGAGCGATCACTTCAATTAAACTTTTTCTTTTGGCTCGAGTAAATCCTTCCGAAGTATTTGGGAGTAATTGTATTTTATTGAGAGTGCTTATAGACAGCTGTGTAGCGACATCAAAACTCCGAAGACTTTCTACCTGGTTGTCATAAAATTCAATTCTGTAGGGATGCTGATTTGAGAAAGAGAAAACATCAATGATTCCTCCTCGTACAGAAAACTCTCCTGGTTGAGTAACAAAATCTACACGTTCAAAATTATATTCAAAAAGCATTTCATTCACAAAATCAAGCGAAAGAGAACTGTCTTTTATTACTTCGAGTGTATTCTTTTTTAGTGTAGCCTGAGAAACTACTTTTTCAAATATTGCTTGAGGATAACTAATAATCAGTTTAGGTTTTTTGGAGCCTCCTAATTTTGTTAAAACTTCGGAACGAAGTAATACGTTAGCATTGTCTGTTGTTTCGGTTTGATATGGTTTTCGGTAACTGGAAGGAAAAAAAAGAACATTTTTATCTCCAAAAATACGTTCAAAATCGTTGAGTTGATAAGCAGCTTTTTCTCGATCTTCACAAATGAAAAGCATTGTTTCCCCTAGCCTTTCAAAGCAGTTTGCGAGTATAAAACTAATTCCAGACCCTACACTTCCTTTTAAATAAAGACATGCGCTATCCTTTAAAAGTTGCTCTTCGAGCGCTTTTTGATTTTTGGTATCCGAAAAGGAATTAATAAGAAACTCGATCCCTATATTTTTTGGTAAATATAAGTTCATTTTTTTTCTTTTCAGACCATCTAAACAGATTTTAACGCCTTATTCCAAGAGCATTTTTCAAAACGTTAATTCTTTTTTCAAATACGTTAATAACTCCCTTTAAATCCTTTTCCGTTCCCGGATTGAATTTCCTATTTTCGTTTTCATGTACATCATATTCGATACCGAGACTACTGGACTTCCAAAGCGCTGGAAAGCACCCTTAACTGATTCTGAAAATTGGCCTAGGTGCATCCAAATTGCATGGCAAATTCACGGCCAAAGTGGGGAACTGATGTCTCACGAAGATTATTTGATCCAGCCCGAAGGATTTACAGTTCCATACGATGCAGAGAAAATTCATGGTATATCGACCGAACTCGCAGAAAAACAAGGATTGCCATTAAGCGAAGTATTGGATCTTTTCAAAATAGCTTTAGGTCAAGCTGAATATGTTGGAGGGCACAACGTTTCTTTTGATTTGAATATTATGGGTGCTGAATTTTTCCGTTTAGGAGATTCAAATCCTTTGGAGGGTACTCGAGTTATAGACACCTGCACTGAAGAGACAGCAACTTTGTGTCAGCTTCCTGGAGGAAGAGGAGGGAAATTTAAGCTCCCAACATTAACCGAACTCTATAAACATTTATTTAAAACAGGTTTTGGAGAAGCACATAACGCCACTGCTGATGTAGAAGCAACGACACGTTGTTTTTTAGAATTATTAAGAAATGGGCAACTAAACCCACCTGCCTTACAAGACAAAAAGGAACAGGTTGTTATGCTTCAAGAGGCACAAACCAAGACAATCGGGTTGATTGGTTTGAAGCACTTAAATTTGAAAAAAGCTTCAGAAGCCCTAGTTAAAAAGGAAGAAGTTGAGCCAGCAGCGCCTAATTCATTAGAAGTATCAACCGAGCTAGAAGCTTCATCCTTTGTGCATTTGCACAACCACTCCCAATTTTCTGTACTTCAAGCCACATCTAAAATGAGCCAAATGGTAGCGCTTGCAGTTGAACATCAAATGCCGGCGATTGCAATAACGGATCATGCCAATTTAATGGGTGCATTCCATTTCATAAAAGCAGTTGGTAATCACAACAAAGATGCTTTAACAGAAGCACAAATAAAGCCTATTGTTGGTTGTGAATTTTACGTCTGTGAAGACCATAAAGACAAGGCAAGAAGAGATGATGGTTATCAAATAGTATTTCTTGCTAAAAATAAAAAGGGGTATCACAACTTGGCGAAAATGAGTTCAATTGCTTATGTAGATGGCTTTTACTATGTACCTAGAATCGACCGTGAGATAGTCGAGAAGTATATGGATGACTTAATTGTTTTAACAGGAAACCTCTATGGTGAAGTTCCTTCAAAAATATTAAATATTGGAAACCGCCAAGCAGAAGAAGCATTACAATGGTGGCACAAAAAATTTGGAGATGACCTATATGTAGAACTGATGCGTCATGGTCAAGAAGACGAAAAACGAGCAAATGATGTGTTGGTTTCCTTAGCAAGACAATACCAAATCCCATTAATTGCCTCTAACAACACTTACTATGCTTCCAAAAAAGAAGCAAACGCCCACGATATTTTACTATGTTTAAAGGAGGGTGAAAAACAAGCAACCCCTATTGGAAGAGGGCGTGGTTTTAGATACGGTTTTCCAAACCAAGAATATTACATTAAGTCACCAAACGAAATGAAATCGTTGTTCAAAGATTTGCCAGAAGCAATTTTGAATATTGAAAAACTAACAGATAAAATAGAGCCTTTTGAACTTGCGAGAGAAGTTTTGCTTCCTAAGTTCGATATTCCAGAATCTTTTTTGGTAGAAGAAGACCCAGATGGAAAATTAGGTGAGAATAAGTACCTCCGTCATTTGACATATGAAGGAGCAAAAAAAAGATACGGAACACTATCAGATAAAATTACGGAACGCATTGATTTTGAATTAAGCGTTATTGCAAATACCGGTTATCCGGGTTATTTTCTGATTGTACAAGATTTAATTGCAGCAGCACGAGGCATGGATGTTTCGGTAGGTCCAGGCCGAGGATCAGCCGCTGGTTCTGTTGTAGCTTATTGCTTGTGGATTGTAAATTTAGATCCCATAAAGTACAACCTTCTTTTTGAGCGTTTTCTTAATCCTGACCGTGTAAGTATGCCCGATATTGATATTGATTTTGATGACGAGGGGCGTGGGAAAGTAATGGACTATGTAATTGATAAGTACGGTTCAAATCAAGTCGCTCAGATTATTACTTACGGAACTATGGCCGCCAAATCTTCAATCCGAGATACGGCACGTGTTCTCGATTTGGCATTGAACGAAGCCGATCGTATTTCAAAGTTATTGCCCAACATTAAACTGTCTAAGATTTTTAGTCTTTCAGAAAAAGAGCTAAAAAAAGTTTTACGAGCAGATGAATTTTTAAAAGTAAAAGAATTCCTTGCCCTTTCTGAGGAGGCTAGTTTGTCCGGCGAAACCATACAGCAGGCGAAAGTGCTAGAAGGTTCGTTAAGGAATACTGGAACCCATGCATGTGGTGTGATTATCACCCCAGATGACATCACCAAGTTCGTTCCAGTTGCAACAGCTAAAGATTCAGATTTATTTGTAACTCAATTTGACAACTCGGTAGTAGAAGATGCGGGTTTATTGAAAATGGATTTTCTTGGATTAAAAACCTTGACTCTAATTAAAGACACCGTCAAATTAGTAAAATATAAACACGACATAAGTCTTGATCCAGATACTTTTCCTCTAGACGATGTCAAAACATATGAGCTTTTTCAACGAGGTGATACGGTTGGTATTTTTCAATATGAATCTGCAGGAATGCAGAAGTATTTAAAAGACTTAAAGCCAACTGTTTTCGCAGATTTAATTGCAATGAACGCATTATACCGACCAGGACCTTTAGAATATATCCCAAGTTTTGTAGCGCGGAAAAACGGGAAAGAAGAAATATCATATGACCTGGACGATATGGAGGAGTACCTTCAAGAAACCTACGGAATTACGGTATACCAAGAACAGGTAATGTTGCTCTCTCAAAAATTAGCAGGTTTCACAAAAGGTGAAGCCGACGTTTTGCGAAAAGCAATGGGTAAAAAAATACATTCTTTACTCGCTAAACTAAAACCTCAATTCGTAGAAGGTGGAGCTGCTAACGGGCACGACGCAGAGAAGTTAGAGAAAATTTGGAAGGACTGGGAGGCCTTTGCTTCCTATGCGTTTAATAAGTCACATTCTACATGTTACGCTTGGATTGGTTATCAAACTGCTTATTTGAAGGCACATTACCCTGCAGAATACATGGCAGCGGTACTGTCGAATAATATGAACGACATTAAGCAGGTAACCTTTTTTATGGAAGAATGCCGACGCATGGGACTTACTGTTCTGGGTCCTGACGTAAATGAATCTTTTTATAAATTTACTGTAAACGACAAGCAGGCCATTCGATTTGGTATGGGAGCTATTAAAGGAGTAGGTCGTGGTGCGGTCGAATCCATAATAGAGCACCGAAAAGAAGCACGATACACCTCTGTTTTTGATTTAACCAAGCGAATTGATCTTCGGGCGGCAAACAAAAAAGCTCTAGAGAACCTTACACTTGCAGGAGGATTAGATTCTTTTGGAAACTGCCACCGAGCACAATATTTTAATCCAGATGGTGATGGAATTTTATTCTTAGAAAAAGCCATTCGGTATGGTGCCAAACATCAAGAAAATTTAAATTCCTCTCAAACTAATTTGTTTGGAGATGATAGTCAGGAGCAAATTCAAGAAATTCAAATTCCAGATTGTGATGCATGGGGAACACTCGAGTTGCTTAAAAAAGAAAAAGAGGTTGTAGGTATTTATATATCTGCACATCCTTTGGATGATTTCAAAAGAGAAATGAAATATTTCTCCTCTGCTACATTTGATGTACTTAGTAATTTGGATCCTTTAGTTAATCGTGAATTGAGCTTTGGAGGAATTATAAACGACGTAGAACATTTGATAACCAAAACAGGAAAAGGATGGGGTAAATTTACTATTGAGGATTTTTCAGATCAATATGAATTTAGAATCTTTGGGGAAGAGTATTTAAAGTTTAGACACTTTATTCTGCCAAATAATTTTGTTCGTTTGCGTATCCGTGTGGCTGAAGGATGGCGAAACAGAGAAACAGGACAATTGGGACAGCCTAGAATTCAGTTCAAAAGTTTCGAAATGCTTCACGACACCCTAAAAACAAACATAAAAAAAATCACCCTAATGCTTGAGGTTAATCAGCTTAATGAAGCGGGTATTTTGGATTTAAAAAACACGTTACTTTCTTTTAAAGGTGATAAAGGATTTTACATTGACCTTTTTGAAACGGAAGAAAAAATTAAATTAACTCTTCCGAGCAGGAAGCAGCGGGTAGAAGTTTCTAACGAGCTTCTCAGTACACTTGAAGAAAAAAACATACACTACCGAATCAACTAAATAAATCGAGATTAATAATTTAAGTATAAGAAAATCAGATACCAAGAGCGGTCTTAGGCGAAAAAAAAAGATACATTTGTAAAAAATAAAATAATAACATTATGGCAATAGAAATAACTGACGCAAACTTCGATGAAATCGTATTAAAATCATCACAACCTGTATTGGTTGACTTTTGGGCAGCTTGGTGTGGTCCTTGCCGCATGGTAGGTCCTATTATAGAAGAGGTTAGCACAGACTTTGAAGGAAGAGCCGTTGTTGGAAAACTTGATGTAGATACCAATCAGGAGTTTGCAGCAAAATACGGTGTTAGAAATATTCCAACGGTTTTGGTGTTTAAAGACGGCGAAATTGTAGATCGTAAAGTAGGCGTATCTCCTAAAGCAGCTTACGCAGAAGCACTTGAGGCTCTAGTGTAACTTCAGATTATATTTATTTGTGTTTTTAGCATCTTTTTATTTGAGATAAAGAAAAATGCAATGTATATTTGCAACCGTTAAAAGAGGTCTGGTAGTTCAGCTGGTTAGAATACCTGCCTGTCACGCAGGGGGTCGCGGGTTCGAGTCCCGTCCAGACCGCAAATTTAGAAGATAAACCCTTAAAGTTCAATACTTTAAGGGTTTTGTTTTGTTAAAAGGGGACAACCAAGGGGACAAAAGAATATAATTTCTTAAGAAAATACATCGGTTTAGGTTCTCTTCAGACTTAAAAATTACAACATAAGTTATTGATATTAAATACTTTAACTTTTTTGTTTTATTATAAGGGGACAAAATAATATAATTTACTACCTTTACACTTATGGGTAGTTTGTTTCTTACACAAAAATTAGAGAAAAAAGCGGATAAAGTTTCCCCTCATTTCACTTACTTCAATAATCATAAAAAAACCAAGATTTTCACAGGTATATCGTGTGTTATAAGTGATTGGGATAAGGTTAAAAAGAAGGTTAAAAGAAGTGATAAAGATTATAAGTTAAAGAACCTTCAAATTGATACTTTAAGAACCAAATTAGAAACTCTTGTAAATCGGTATAAAAATAATGATGCATTACTCTCAACCGAACAACTAAAACTTGAGTTAAAGAAGAGAGAGAAGGTGAAACAAACTGCAAGTATTTCATCTTTACCAGTATTTAATTTGATTAAAGAGTGGTTAGAAAATTATATGAATAATGAACTAATCAAACAAGAAACGAGAAATAGCACGAAATCAAAAACCAATGATGTGTTGAACTTCATTAAAGAAAGAGAAAAGGTAAATGATACTCTTTTGATAGATGATTTGGATGAAGAATTTTCAAGAGATTTAATGGTTTGGTTATTTAATAAATCTTTAGCTCCAAGTTCAGTTGAAAAAAGATTTGGTGTTCTTAATCAGTTTTGTGGTTGGTATAGTAAGGTTTCAAAGGAATACCATAAGGTTGAAAAACCAAAAGAATTACAAAAATCTGTCTCAATAGGGAAGGGTGAGGATAAACCATTCTTAAAAAATGATGAACTCCAAAAAATATACAACTTCACAGATTTTAATTTCCTTACTCCCAAAATTAAGGATGGGAAAACTGAATGGATTGAAAGTGAAGATTATTACAAACACCTAAAACTAAAAGGGGATACAAGAACAGAGGATAACAAAGATAGTATTGTAGAATATATACACGATAAAACTAAATACGGATTACAAACATATACAACTTATGAGGTGTATAAAGATTTATTTGTTTTTCTGTGTAGTGTTGGGTGCAGATATAGCGATGGAATAGTGATGAAACTTGAGAATTTCTATCACGGAGAAAGAAGTTCAAATTCAACTATTAAAGATGGTGTTGAGGGTTTTTTCAAGTATTATCAAAAGAAAACAAAAACAGAGGCTATCCCAAGAGTTAATGAAGTAAGTTTTGAGATATATAAGAAGTATAGTAGAGGAAAGAAAAAGGGAGATTATCTTTTTCCTTTAACTACAAACGGAAACTTCATTAGTGATATAAAGTTTAACAAACACATTAAAAAAATATGTAAGATAATTGGTTTGAATAGACCATTTGTGGTAAGAACAATTGGTTCATCAGGTAAGGAATTAACAAGAGAAGGAAAAAAACTTTATGAAGTGATGAAATCACACGTTGGTAGGAGAACCTATATCTACAATATGGTAATGGATGGGAATTTCACCAATAACGAATTGATGACGATGACAGGGCATAAAAAAACTGAAGTTTTCCAATCTTACTTTAAGTTAAAAGAAGAGATACATAAAAAACCAAACACTCCATTCTTAAAACTTCACAAAACGATTATAAAGGATGATGAAGAGGTAGAAAAATTAAATGTAGATGGTTTTACTATTCCAAAGAAAACTCTTAAACAAAAATTAGAGGAATTGGATGCAGTTAAAGATATGATTACTAAAAAAGAATATGATAAAATGAGAAGTGATTACT
>Ga0209709_10000036_pt1 | contig 116171 bp, 81 predicted proteins | sample ArcticOcean_MG_C_2_FD_187435 | JGI IMG/M metagenome (GOLD analysis project Ga0209709, IMG submission 187435) | Marine microbial communities from western Arctic Ocean - ArcticOcean_MG_CB4_136 (SPAdes) (version 2) | ecosystem: Environmental > Aquatic > Marine > Oceanic | place: Arctic Ocean...
TAAAAAAGTAGAGTTTGTTGACTTTAGTGGTAAACAAATAAAACCTAATAAGGTAGAGATAAGTAAATCTTCTATTAGGATTAATGTATCAAATCTTAATAATGGTATTTATATATTAAACCTTACAACAGATAAAGAAGTAAATAAAGTCAAAGTAGTAATAGAAAGGTAATTTTTAGTTTTATTTATTCTGGTCTAAGGAATTAATTTATCATCCAATTTAATGAGAATGATGTAAATACATTACTCTTATAATTATCTTTTTCAAAAAATAATCCAATTTCTCCATTTTTAAGTATTGTCATTGATGAATAAGCTGCCTCTCCATTATAAACTTTTTTTGGATATGACCAGTTTTTTCCTTCATCCAAACTGTACCTAACAACAATTTCTTTTCTCTCTTTTAAGTTATTTATATTACTTAAAATAAATAAGTTTTTCTTTTTGTATTCCCCATAATCATATTTTATAAAACTCGCATTACATCCAGGATCAATTAAATTGTTTTCCTTTTTAGTTATCCAATCTCTCCCACCATTTATACTAGTATGTGAATATCTAATTCCTTTATTATTGACTCTTGAATTTACCATCCATGTTCCATCATTTAACTCTACTATTTTAGATTCATCTCCAGGACTAACTGGTGATTTAGTTATAAACCAGGTTTTACCGTGATCTTTGCTCCCAAAAACATATGTTCCTTTTTGAAGGTTTACTAGACAGTGTAACAAATCCCCTTTTTTTGTTTGAATTCCTCTACCTGAGGTAATAAATTTAAAATCTTTTTCCCAACCTGCTTTAGAAATTTGATCAGTAATATCTATTGGATCTGACCATGAAACTCCATTATCAATACTTGAAATGTATTTTAAATAATAAATATCTTTTTCATTATCTAAATTCATATAATTAAAAAATAAAAATATTTTATCTGTTGTTTTATCTAAAATCATTGAAGCATCAGAAGCTGACTCACCTAATGGATAATCAATAACTCTTTGAATTGGTGACCATGTTTTTCCATCATCAAAACTTCTTCTTATTACAATGTTAATATCTCTACTTAACTTTAGATCTCCACATGATGGAACTCTCTCATCAATTGCAGCTATCAAATCACCATTAGTAGCTGTAATTATTGATGGAATTCTGTAACAAGAAATTTCTGGATTTTCTTTGGAACTAAACAAATCATAAAATTTTAAATTTGATTTTTGAGAACATGATACATAAGAGAAAAAAACTATTAGAATTAGAATTACTTGTTTCATTTCTATTTGAATCTTAATATTTTAAATTGAAAAATAAAATTCATTAAAAAAAATTACATATTTTTAATTTAAATAAACTAAAAACTAAAATAAAAATGAGTAAACATCTTACATATAGAACAGGTAATCCTATCCTAACAACAAATGCATTTAACACCACTTCTGTTTCATCAGAAACTATGACAATAAGAGGAACGGTTGATAAAACATTTTTAAGCCTAATGATTTTAATGGTAATTGGATATTATTCATTTATGTATGGGCAAATAATAAATGGATTTGTTATTATAGGATTCTCAATTTTTGCTCTTATAGTTGCATTTATTACAATAAGAAACAAACAATGGTCCCCAATAACAGTACCAATTTATGCAGCTTTACAAGGTGTTGCATTAGGTGGGCTTTCATATTTTTTTAATTCTCTTTATGATGGAATTGTATTAAGTGCAATCTGTATTACAGTTAGTATTCTTCTAGCAATGCTAATGATTTATAGATCTGGTCTAATTAAGCCTACAGAAAACTTTAAATTAGGAATTGCAGCAGCAACTGGAGGAATTGCAATAGTTTATATGATAAACTTCATCATGAGTTTTTTTGGTTCTCAAATGGGAATTATGAGCATACAGAATGCTTCATTTATGAGTATTGGTTTTAGTTTATTTGTTATAGTAATAGCTGCATTAAGTCTAGTGGTAGATTTTGATTTTATAGAAGAAGGTGCAGAAAAAGGAGCACCAAAATACATGGAATGGTTCGGAGCCTTTGGTCTATTAGTTACTCTTATTTGGCTTTACATAGAAATCCTTAGATTACTAGCCAAGTTAAGATCTAGATAATTTAAAAGACCTGAAATATTAAATTAATAGAATTCAATTTACTAAAGAATTAAATACACTTCTTTTAAACAAATCAGAAGTATTATCTTGAATATTTTGCGTTTGCTTATAAATAATTCCTACTATTTTCTTTTCTGGATCTGCAAAGTATTGCGTGTTAAAATACCCTCCCCATGATAACGTATTTATACTTCCTACACTACCTTTATATAAATCCTCTTCTCTTGTAAGACCAAAGGCAAGACCAACTCCTTGATTAAAAGATTTAGGTAATTGATTTTGAAATAAAAGTGCATTTGTCATTTTACTAATGATTTGATTTTCTTTAAACTTTCCATCATTAATAAAAATCGAAAGAAAATTATAATAATCTTTAAGAGTACTTGAAAGCCCACAACCTCCAGCAAAAAACCTTTTTGATCCTTCAATTGGATAATTAATATTAAATCTATCATCCTCAAAAATTACCCATTTATCATTTTTTTTCGTTAAAACAGGTACAAGTCTATCATACTTATTTTCAGGTAAATAAAAATATGTATCACGCATTTCCAATGGTTCAAAAATTTCATCATTAAAGTAAACATCTAAAGTCTTTCCAGAAACTATTTCAATTAAGTAACCCAATACATCTAATCCAATACCATAAGTAAACCTTTCGCCAGGACTATGATGCAGCGGAACATTTGATAACTTTGTTATTGTTTCCCCAATACTTATATCTTCATCACAAAAACAAAGAACACCATTTTTCATAAAACTTTGTTTTTCTTTGTGATATATAGCTTTAATTGATGGATTTCCATCAATAAAATCATAACCAATTCCAGATGTATGGGTTAACAAATGCCTAATAGTAATCCTTTTTGATGGCAGTGTAGTCGTAAATGTTGTGTCCTCATCATTATATGTATTTAAAACTCTAGCATCTTTAAATTCTGGTATATACCTACTAATTGGATCATCAAGTCCTATTTTTCCTTTTTCCCATAATTTTATTACCCCTAATGAAGTAATTGCTTTTGTCATTGAAGCAATCCTAAATATGTCATCAACTTTAAACTCTTCATTTGTTAGCGGGTTTTTTATTCCGTATGCCTTATGAAATACTATATTTTCATTGTCAGCAACTAGAACTACAGCTCCTGGAATTGTTTTATTGTCAATAGACTCATTAATTAGCTCATCTATAAGAGTTAATCTTTGCTTATCAAATGCAACATCATTTTTAACATTCGAACAACCTATCTGAAAAAAGATCAATACAGCTAATATTTTTTTTATATTTTTCATTTCAATGTATTTATTTAGACAAATATATTTTTTTTATAGCAACAAATAATACCGGTATAACAAAGACTATCCAATAAGCCCAGGTTAAAGTACCATAACCATTTTTAATTAAATCTACGAGCCCAAACTTTTCAGCAATAAAAATTGAGATTACTAAAAGTACAATACTTATAATAAAACGATTTGATCTTGATAAATGCATATTTTTTTCAGTCTTTAGCCAACTAGAAATTCTTTCATTAAAACCATGAATCAATCCAATACCTGTCTCTATAAAAGTTCCAAAAAGAATAAGTTGAAAAGATAACTTGAAAGTTGTTGAACCTATTTTTTCTAATATAAAATTAATGGGAATAGTTTCTTCATTAATAGCAGGATAAAAACTAACTAAGCTATAAAAAATCATAAATCCAGGTACTATAGCTATAATACCGGCCAAAACTCCAGAAATAACAGCTTCTTTTCGTGTTTCAATATTTGTTAAACAAAATAATATTGCTGCAACTGGACCAACATTGTATGCTGCATACATGATTCCATTTTTAAACCATGAACCTGTATCTTCAGGTAAGGAAAAATTATTAGTAATTTGATGTCCATAGATGGAGTTAATCCAAAGTATTAAAATAATAAAAACTAAATATAAAAAAATTGACCAGTAAGACAAAAAAGCTTCAATTATTCTGCTACCAAAAAAGGCTAATATTCCAACCATAAAAATCATAATTACTGTCCCTACTATTGTAGGAATACCTAAGACTTCCATAGCGAGGTTTCCAGCAGCTGAACCAAGAACTGATATAACTAATATTAAGCCAATCAAATAAGTGACTTCATATAAAACCCATCCTCTACCTAAAATATTTATTAAAAAGGATCTATAATCATAAGATTTAAATTGACGTGATAATTCAAATGTACAAGCTAAAACAATACACCAAATAACCATGGAGACAAGCATTCCGTAAATCCCATTTTTTGGACCCATCAATAGAAAAAATTCTACGATTTCTCTTCCTGTACCATAACCTCCTCCAATAACAAAAGATTGAAAAATAAAACCTGGAAGTAAATATTTTTTAAACCAATTACTGCTTAGCATATATTATTCTTTAAATCCAGGTCCTTTTATGAATCTTCCTGGAGTTTCTCCAGTGTGATAACCATTTTTTAAAACATGCATTCCATTAACAATTACATGCTTTACTCCCGTACTAAATTGATGAGGTTTACTAAACGTAGAATGATCTTTTATGGTGTTTTTATTAAAAATAACAACATCTGCGTAATACCCCTCTTTAAGTGCTCCCCTATTTTTTATTTTTAAAGTTTTTGCAGGATTTAATGTTAATTTTTTTATCGCTTCTTCTAAAGGAATAATACCTTCATCTCTTACATACTTACCCAATAACCTAGCAAAATTTCCATATGCTCTAGGATGTGTATTAGACTCTAAAAATGCACCTTCAGGGGTCATAGATCCAGCATCTGAACCAAACCGCATCCATGGAATAGCTATTTTTTTCTTTATATTTTCTTCAGACATAATGAAATATACTGTACCAACCCTACTACCATCTTCAATAACTAAATCCATCATTGTTTCGACAGGATCTTTTTTCAAAATATCTGCAGCTTCTTGCAATGTCTTTCCTGTTAAATACCTTAGATCTGGATTTGCAAAACCAACTAATATCATTTTACTAGCAGAGCCTGCCTGCAAATACAAATTTTCCCACTCATCAGTTGGAGTATTAATTTCTTTCATTAACTGAGCTCTAATTTCAGGGTCTTGCAATCTTCTCTTCCATTCATCATAACCACCTTCTTGTACCCATGGTGGCATTGAGGCATCTAAACCTGTAGCGCCAGCTGTATACGTATACATATCTGCAGTAATATTTAAACCTGCAGAACGAGCAGAATCTACCTTATCAATAACTAAATCTAACTTATAGTGATTATCTTTTCCTCCTGCCTTTAAATGATAAATTTCTGCGTCTATTCCAGCTTCTGATGCTATAGTTATTAATTCATCAACACTCTCTAAAAACCTATTCCCTTCGCTTCTAATATGAGAAATATACATTCCGCCATATTCTGAAGCAACTTTACAAAGCTCAATTAATTCATCTGTAGCTGCATAAAATGCTGGAGCATAGATTAAAGATGATCCTATTCCCATAGCACCTTCTTCCATGGCCTGCCTGACAAGCATCTTCATAGAATCTAACTCTGTTTCTGTAGGTGGTCTATTATCATATCCAATCTGGTGAATACGTAGAGTAGTTGCACCAACAAAAGATGCTACATTATTAGAAACACCTTTATCTTCTAAAAACTGTAAATATTCACCTAAAGTAACCCAATTAAGATCATATCCAGCATCACCGACACCTAGTCCATTTGCTGACCTATTCTCTAGCATCTCATCATTTAAAGGGCCCATTGAAACACCTTCTCCAAATACTTCTAAAGTAACTCCTTGTCTAATGTCACCCTGTGATCTACCATCAACAATTATATCATCTACTGCCCAGCTGAGCATATTTATAAAACCAGGAGAAACAGCATTACCAAATGCATAAATTGTTCTATTTGATTTTAAATTTTTTGATTCACCAACATATGCTATCTTATCATCTATAATACCGACATCTCCCTTAAATGGTTTATCTCCAGAACCATCATAAATGAGACCGTTCTTTATTACTAAATCATATGTTAATGGAATCAAAGGAAGATATTTTTTAGGTTCTTTTTTAATAAAAAAAATGCTATATACAAGCATCAATAAAATGGCTATAGAAATTATATTGGAAATGTTTTTGTTCATCAGTTCAGGGTTTAAAAATTAATAATAATATTAAACCTACAATTATCATTTGTAAATTCAAAAAAGATCCCTTTAATGGCTTTAAAAGGACTTATTAAAAAACTCATTTACAAAAAAATATATAAATGAGAGGTATATTAATAATTTAAAACCAATCTTTACCTCTTATTTTTTTTAACTATAAACTTTTTTACAATGAAAAATATTAATTTAATGACTTTAGTAGCTTTTATAGTAGGCTTTGTCATAGCATACTTATACACAGCTGACGGAGTCGATATTGACAATGGAGTTAATGATCATGATCACAACACAAATGAAAATTACGCAGCAAATTTAGAAGTTGCTCAAAAATTTATGCAACTGCATGAAGTTGAAGATTTAGAATCTCAAATAGCTTTACTTTCAGATGACTTACAACATGAACCACCAAGATATGGTTCAGAGATGCAAGATAAAGATGGGTTTATTAACGATATTAAAATGTATCAAGATGAATTCGAAAATATGAATTTTAATGTTACTTATTGGTTACCAGGAAGCGATTCATTAGGTAATACAAATGGAAGTGTTAGAGTTTATGGAGTATGGACAGCTACGCATACTGCAACTCAAAAACCAATTAATTTAAGATCTTATCATTACTGGGATTTTGATGAAAATGGATTAATTCTTACTACGGGAGATTATTTTGATGCCACTGGAATGATGATGTCTTTACAAGACTAAAAAATATCAAATTATAGTATTTAAAACCCAACTTTTAGTTGGGTTTTTTTATTTAATAAAAACTACCAAAAAATAATTAAAAGTGTTAAGGTTATAAAAAGAGATGCTGAAAAAATTAAAAACTATTGTTATATTGAAATTAGATAATTAGTAATTTCAACTGATAATGACCCAAATTATAAAAATATTTTTAGTAATATCTATTATTATTTTCTCCTGTACTGATAGAAATAATAAAGAAAAAGAAGATGTTTTTTTTAAAGAAACTTCAGCAAAATGGATTCAAGACTCAAGAAAATTACCAGAATCTGATTCTCTATTTTACTTGGATGAACCAGCACCTCTTTTTAGAAAAGAATTTCAAATAGGTAAAACCATAAAAAAAGCTAGTTTATTTATAACTGCAGCTGGATACTACGCTGCTACTATAAACCAAAAACGTATTGGAAAAAACGTACTCGATCCAGCATGGACAGACTACACTAAAAAAATATACTACAGTGAGTATGATATCACTTCGCAAATAAAAAATGGTAAAAACTGTTTGGGAGTAACAATTGGTAATGGTTTTTATAATCCATTGCCTCTTAAAATGTGGGGTAGAATAAATTTAAGAGAGGAAATAAATATTGGCAAACCTAGCTTTATATCAAAACTAATTATAACCTATGAAGATGGTGATTCTGAAGAAATAGTTTCTGATGAGTCATGGAAATACGCATATGGACCAATAATAAGAAATAGTGTTTATATAGGTACATACTATGATGCTAGAAAAGAAATAAAAGGTTGGAATGCTTCAGGTTTTAATGACTCATCATGGGAATATGTTCAGATAAGCAATCCTCCAGGTGGTAAACTTCAAAATACTTTCTTTCCACCTGTTCAAATCACAAAAGAGATAACTCCTAAAAATATCTATTCATCCAAACCAGGAGTATGGCTAGTTGATATGGGTGAAAATTTTACAGGAACTTATAAAATAAAAATTTCTGGAGATACAGGTGATACCATCACTTTTAGATTTGGTGAAAGAATTTATGAAGATGGAACACTTAATACAATGACCGCTGTTACGGGTCAAATAAAAAATAAAGGTGTTGGCGGACCTGGAGCTCCAGATATAGCATGGCAGACAGATAGTTATATTATTGGGGATAAAACAAGTGTGTGGTATATACCTGAATTTACATACCATGCCTATCGATATATGGATATTGTTGGTTTAAAGGAAAAACCTGAAATAGAAGAAATCATAGGGCTATCTATACACTCTAATGTCAAAAATGAAAATAACTTCTCATCCTCTTCAGAGTTATTAAACGATATACAAAATGCTGCAGAGAGGACATTTTTAGCCAACCTTGTCAGTGTTCAGTCTGATTGCCCTGCAAGAGAAAAATTTGGTTATGGTGGGGATTTAAATGCTACCAGTGAATCATTTATATACAATTTTGATATGCAATCATTCTACCGAAAAACGATATACGATTGGGTAGATGCCATGAATGACTCTATTTTCATAGACACCGCTCCATTTGTTGGAATACAATATTGTGGGTTAAGCTGGGAGTCCGCATTCCTTATTACCCAGTATTATCTTTATTTATACTATAACGATACAGAAATTATTAAAGAACTATACACACTAAATAATAAGTGGATGGAGAAGGCTTCAAGAATTCACCCAGATGGAATTGTAGATAAGGGTCTTAGTGACCACGAATCTTTAGAGCCTGTTCCAGTAGAATTAACAGGAACACTACATTATCTACAGTCTGCACAAATTATGAAACTATTTTCTTCGATAATGAACAATAAACTAAATGAAGAGAAATATGATAAATTATCCCAAAAACTAGAAAAAATAGTTAAAACTAAATTTTGGGATACACCTGTTAAAGAAAAAATAAACAGACAAACATTATTTTCTTCACTTCTATACCATAACATTATTCCTAAAGATCAAATTGAAGCCGCTAAAGACTCTCTTTTAAAAGCAGTAAAAAATGGGCCATCAGGCCATTTTAATACAGGTATTTTTGGTACAAAATACGTTCTAGAAGCACTTTCAAAAAACCTGTCTGCTGATGTAGTATATAATATTGTTAACAGTAGAGAATTTCCAGGATGGGGTCACATGATAGACCAAGGAGCCACTACCATTTGGGAGACATGGAAAGAAAGCGATAACTATTTCTCTAACTCCCACCCTATGTTTGGAGTTGTTACAGAATGGTATTATCGTTGGTTAGGTGGAATACGTCCTGATCCGAATTACCCAGGATTTAAAGAGTTCACTCTAAACCCATTTACACCTAAAGGTCTAAACCATGTAAATACTACTTATAATTCTCCCTTTGGAAAAATCGTATCCAATTGGGAAAAAGAATCTACTAATTCATATCGCTATGAAATGGTAATTCCTGAAGGTAGTATCGCCAATGTATCACTACAAGTTTCATCATCACAAGAAATAAAAATAATAAATAAATTAAGTGATAGAAATATAAAAAATTTAAAAAGTGGAAATTTTAAACTTGATAAAGGTGATTATATAATTAGAGTTTCTGAAATAAAATAAAAAAGTAAAAATGAATATACCAACAAATAAATATCTTCTTATTTTCTGTTCTATACTAGTATCATGTTCTGGAGATAAAGACGTAAAAGATTCTACTAATTATGAAACCATAAGTAAAGTAGCAGAAAGTATTTCTAACAAATCCTTTAACCCCTCCACATTAATATGGCATAAAAAACCTGCCGAAGAGTGGGAAAATGCCTTTCCTGTAGGAAATGGAAGACTAGGTGCTATGGTATATGGAGGAATAAAAGAAGAAAAAATTCAACTTAATGAAGATACTTACTGGTCAGGAGGCCCCTATTCTACTGTGGTCAAGGGAGGATATAAAGAATTGCCAAAAATTCAAAAACTTATATTTGAAGGTAAACCATTAGAAGCTCACAAAATATTTGGGAGACACCTAATGGGATATCCTGTAGAACAACAAAAATATCAGGCTCTTGCAAATCTTCACTTATTTTTTAATGAAGATTTAGAAGTAGAAAATTATAAAAGATGGTTAGATCTCTCAGAAGGAATTACAGGAGTAGAATATACAGTAGATGGAGTCACTTATCTTCGTGAAGTATTATCTTCTCATGTAGACCAAACCATTGCAGTACGACTCACGGCAAGTGAGCCAGGTAAAATTAACTTTGATACAGAGTTAAGAGGAGTAAGAAATAGTGCTCACTCAAACTATGCAACTGACTATTTTCGCATGGATGGAAAAGATGAAAATGAGTTAATCCTTACAGGAAAATCTGCAGACTATATGGGGATAGAAGGAAAATTAAGGTATGAAGCACGTGCGCAAGTACATACTAACGGCGGTAAAGTAGAAAGAGATGGTACTAAAATAAAAGTTAGCAATTCAAATTCTGCTACGATTTTATTTGTAGCAGCTACAAACTTTATAAATTATAAAGATGTTAGTGGAAATGAGAAAGCTAATGTCCAAAATTATTTAGAAAATCTAGAAAATAAAGATTATCCTACGATTAGAAAAAATGCACTAGAAGACTATAAAAGTTTATTTGAACGTGTAGAACTAGACCTACCATCTACAAGTACTTCTTACCTTCCTACGGATGAACGAATGGTAAGTATTCAGACAGACCCGGACCCACAAATGTCTTCCTTATCATACCAATTTGGCAGATATATATTAATATCTTCTAGTAGACCAGGAACTCAACCTACAAATTTACAAGGTATATGGAATAAAGATATGAACCCTTCGTGGGACTCTAAATACACTACAAACATAAACACAGAGATGAACTACTGGCCTGCTGAAGCATCTAATCTCTCTGAACTAACAGAGCCACTATTTAAAATGATTGAAGAGCTTACCGACCAAGGAGCACAAGTTGCTAAAGAACACTATGGTGCTAAAGGATGGGTTTTTCATCAAAATACAGATATCTGGCGAGTTGCAGCACCTATGGATGGACCGACATGGGGAACATTTACTGTTGGTGGTGCCTGGTTAACAACACACTTATGGGAACATTACCTCTACACTCAAGACATAAAATTCTTAGAAAAAGTATACCCAATTATAAAAGGATCTGTTGATTTTTTCATGGATTTTCTTGTGGAGCATCCTAATGGGAAATGGTTAGTTACTAATCCATCAAACTCTCCAGAAAATCCTCCAGAAGGACCAGGGTATAAATATTTCTATGACGAGGTTACTGGAATGTACTATTTTACTACTATAACTGCTGGAGCTACCATGGATATTCAGATTCTAAAAGATCTTTTTAAATATTATGGTCAGGCAACTCAAGTACTAAATAGAGATAAAGAATATGCTTCTAAAGTTCTAAAAAGTAGAGATCGCTTAGTACCTTCTCAAGTAGGAAAAGATGGGACCTTACAAGAATGGATGGAAGACTATGGACAGCTAGAAGAAAAACATAGACATTTTTCTCATATGTATGGTTTATTTCCAGGCAATGTCCTTTCAAAGAAATATACCCCAGAATTTGTTGAACCTATTAAGGCTGTTCTTGAGCAACGAGGTGATGGTGGAACAGGTTTTTCAAGAGCTTGGAAAATGGCACTTTGGGCAAGACTATCAGATGGAGAAAGAGCTAATTCAATATATAAAAGTTATCTTCAAGAGCAATGCTACTTATCTCTATTTGCTAAATGTTATACACCGCTACAAGTTGATGGTACTTTAGGAGTAACTGCTGCTATTTCTGAAATGTTAGTTCAGTCGCATGAAGATGGTATTAAACTATTACCTGCTCTACCCAAAGAATGGGATACTGGAAGATTTAATGGAGTATGTACAAGAGGTGCTTTTGAACTTGATATGATGTGGAAAAACAATGCTATAAAAACAGTAGAAGTGCTTTCAAAAGCAGGAAAAAATTGTAAAATAAAGACAACAAGAAAGCCAAAAGTTTTTGCTGATGGAAAACAAATTCAGATTATTGAAAATAATGCATTTATTGAATTTTCAACAGAGAAAGGAAAAATCTACACCCTAGAATATTAACAATGTCACTTATACAAAAAATAGCTTTATTAATTTTTATAACTACATTTTCATGTACTCAAAAAAATAATGTAAATATAAATTTTAGGGATAAGGACAGTTCACTACCAAACTATGATATTACCTATGAAACTGGTAATTGGGAACATCCAGAGTATGGTAAAGCTTTTGAATCAAAAGGTAATCATAGAGTGCTAATTAGAACACCTAAAAATTCAAAAGGAAATTATCAAGTAACCATTCCATGGCGTAGAAGAGATAATAACCCCCATGAAAAAGACATTATTATAGTTGACGCAAGTACAAATAAAATCATATCTAATAAGTACGTAGTAGAGTTGAATGATGAATATGGTCACCTTATTTTTCAAACAAATACAAAATCAGAATTATACTATATATATTATCTTCCTCACAAATCAACAGGAGGTTATTACCCTAAACTAGAATATATAATACCAACTAATAGTCAAGATAAGTTATGGTTTAAAAAAATAGATATAGAAAGTACACCAAAAGCTGAAGTTGTTAGCTTCCAGTCTATAGATGATTTTCATAGCTTCTTTCCTATGGGAATTATTGCAACAAAAAAAGAAGTAGAAAGCTTCAAAAAAACTTTTAAAAGAAAATATTATTTGTTTCCTGAATACCGAGAAAATCCAATAAAACTATTTGACTACCTCCCATTCAGATGGATATCAAGTACAAAATTGATTAATGGTATATCAGATAAAGTTTCTAAAGGAGAATATTTTTCATTTCAGATTGGAGTATATTCTCCTGAATATCAATTAGAAGATCTTTCTATAAAATTTTCAGACTTTAAAGGTGCATATGGAAATTCCATTCCTAAAAATATGATTACCTGCTTCAATAAAGAAGGAACAGACTTAAATGGAAAATATTTTAATAAAACAATTCATGTAGATAAAGGAAAAACACAAGCACTTTGGTTTGGAGTAGAAATACCAAATAATACAAAAGAGGGATCTTATATATCACATTTTATTATAAAGCCTAAAAGCCATGAGCCTGACACCGTATATGTTGAGCTAAAAGTCTCTTCTAAAACAATAGAAAACTATGGAGATGACGACCCAAAAAACATGTCTAGACTGCGTTGGCTAAATTCAACGATAGGAACAGAAAAAGACTTTATAGTAAAGCCATTTAAACCTGTTAGAATTTCAGATAAAACAATCAGTATCCTAGGTCGTGATGTAACACTTAATAAGTATGGATTTCCAGAAAAAATATCTTCTTATTTTACTCAAGAAATGACATACCTAAAAGAGACTAAAGAAGAAGTATTAGCGCAACCAATACAATTTGATGTTTTTACAAAAAATGGTCTAAAAACAAAATGGGATACAGATTTATATACTATAAATCAAGAATATAAAAGTGAAGCAAGCTGGAAATCCATGAGTATTTCAGAAAATTTTAATATGCAAGTTTCTGGACTTATAGAATACGATGGAATGCTCGATTATAACATACAAGTAATTGCAAAAAATGATGTTGATATTGAGGATATAAAACTCCAGATACCTATGGATAAAGATGCTACTAAATACATGCTTGGATTAGGAAGGAAAGGTGGAGCATTTAAAGATAATATTACTTGGAAATGGGATGTTACAAAACACCATGAAGGTGCATGGTTAGGAAACATAAATAAAGGTATTCAATATGTGCTTAGAGATGAAACATACGAGCGACCACTTAACACGAATTTCTATCAAGCAAAACCTTTAAATCTTCCTAATTCATGGTATAACAACAAAAAAGGAGGAATTAACATCACATCAGAAAATGGTATTGTAAACATAGAAAATTATAGTGGTAATAGGTCCATGTTAAAAGGTGATACTCTAAACTTCAATATTCGTTTTCTTATTACACCTTTTAAACTAATAGATACGAAAGAGCATTTTACTACTAGGTTTGTTCATAAATACGTTCCTGTTGACTCGGTGATCAGCTTAAATGGTACCATAGTTAATGTGCACCATGCAAATGAAATAAATCCATATATTAACTACCCATTCTATAATATTGAAAAGCAAAAAGCATATATAGATGAGGCTCATAAAAAGGGCATTAGAGTGAAATTATATAATACAATTAGAGAGCTTACTTATAAAGCTCATGAACTATTTGCACTTAAAAGTCTTAAAGATGAAATACTAAATGATGGTAAAGGAGGAGGTCATAGTTGGCTTCAAGAACACTTTAAGTCAAACTATCATTCAGCTTGGCATGCAACACGAGTAAATGATGCTTCAATACTTAATAAAGGAACTTCTAGATGGACAAATTACTATATAGAGGGAATAAATTGGCTTGCTAAAAATAATGAAATAGATGGATTATACTTAGATGATATAGCATTTAGCAGAACTACTGTAAAACGTATTGCGAGTGTCTTTAATGCACATAGAGAATCCTTTGTAATAGATCTTCACTCTGCAAACCAATTCAATAATAGAGATGGTTTTATTAACAGCGCATTTCTTTACATGGAACACTTTCCTTATGTATCTAGACTATGGTTTGGAGAATATTTCCAGTACGACTTAGAGCCTGATTACTGGATGACAGAAGTTTCAGGTATTCCTTTTGGACTTACAGGTGAGATGTTAGAAAAAGGAGGACGCCCCTATCACGGTCTTCTCTATGGAATGACTACTAGGGTATACCATATATATAATCCTGGAGCACTTTGGAAATTATTTAAAGATTTTAATATAGAAACCAGTGAAATGCTTGGTTATTGGGTAGAAAGATCACCGATTAAAACAACTAATAGTAATGTTAAAACTACTATCTATAGACACAACGATAAAGTACTTATTGTTATTGGTTCTTGGTCTAACAATAACGAAGAAGTAGAACTGAATATAGACTGGGATAAACTTGGAATGGATAAAAATAGAGTTAAATTGATTAGTCCTGATATTGAAGGATTACAAAGTTTTAATGTATTAGATGTAAATAAACCTATTCCGGTTAGTGAAAATAATGGTGTAATACTTATCCTAGAAAATCAAAATTAAAACTACCTCTCTATCACTACTTTTACTTTATTTAATTCTTTATCTGTAGTAAGATTTAATATGTAAATACCATTATTAAGATTTGATACATTAATCCTAATAGAAGATTTACTTATCTCTACCCTATTAGGCTTTATTTTTTTACCACTGTAATCAATAAACTCCACTTTTTTAACTTTTTGATTATCTTTTAATTCTACTAGTAGTTCATTATCCGTAGGATTAGGATAAACACGTTTAACAAAAGAAATATTTTCTACAAACAGTGGTAATGCACATCCTTTAGCATCTACTGTTTCTCCTGTTGGTGTAGAAGGACACTCATCTACATCATCAGTTACTCCATCTCCATCGGTATCTTTTTGAGAGTCTGAACATCCGCCAGCATCTACAGCTTCTCCTGTTGGTGTAGAAGGACACTCATCAACATCATCAGTTACTCCATCGCCATCGGTATCTTTTTGTGAGTCTGAACATCCATTAGTATCTACAGCTTCTCCTGTTGGTGTAGAAGGACATAGGTCCAAATCATTAATAACTCCATCGTTATCTGTATCTTTTTGTGAGTCTGAACATCCATTAGCATCTACCGCTTCTCCAGTTGGTGTAGAAGGACACTCATCAACATCATCAGTTACTCCATCGTTATCTGTATCTTTTTGAGAGTCTGAACAACCATTAGTATCTACAGTTTCTCCTGTTGGTGTAGAAGGACATAGGTCCAAATCATTAATAACTCCATCACCATCAATATCAGGATCACACACATCTCCTATTCCATCACCATCACTATCAAGTTGACCAAGTGCCCACTTTTGTATACGGTGATTATCACTATCTGATATATAAAGATTTCCAGAGGCATCGAGAGTAATATCAAAAGGATAATTTAATTGATTTGATGCAGAGCCATTACCATTTCCTCCTGCTACTGTAACTCCTTCAATCGCTCCTGGTACCCACTTTTGAATGCGGTTATTAACATAATCCGCAATATAAAGATTTCCAGAGGCATCGAGAGTAATTCCAATAGGATAATTTAGTTGATTTGCTGCAGAACCAGCATCATCAGTTAGTCCTGCTACTGTTATTCCTTCCGATGCACCTGGTGCCCACTTTTGGATGCGTTGATTACTTCTATCTGATATATAAAGATTTCCAGAGGCATCGAGAGTAATTCCATATGGATAATCTAATTGATTTGCGTTAGAGCCTGCAAAATTTCCTCCAGCTACCGTCGTTCCTTCAGTTGCGCCTGGTGCCCACTTTTGTATACGATGATTATTTTCATCTACTATGTAAAGATTTCCAGAGGCATCAAGAGTAATTCCTTGTGGTTCATCAAGTTGATTTGCTGCAGATCCTCGTCCATTTCCTCCTGCTACCGTCGTTCCTTCAGTCGCTCCTGGTGCCCACATTTGTATGCGTTCATTACCATAATCTGATATATAAAGATTTCCAGAGGCATCAAGAGTAACTCCATTTGGATTATGAAATTGATTTGCTGCAGAGCCTTGACCATTTCCTCCTGCTACCGTCGTTCCTTCAGTCGCTCCTGGTGCCCACTTTTGGATACGGTGAGTTTCTTGATCAGTGATGTAAAGATTTCCAGAGGCATCAAGCGCAATTCCATAAGGAGATCTTAGTTGATTTGCTGCAGAGCCTAATCCATTTCCTCCTGCTACCGTTGTTCCTTCACTTGCATACCCGTTTGCTACTGTTGGGCAGTTATCAATATCGTCAGTTACTCCATCTCCATCCGTGTCTTTTTGTGAGTCTGAACATCCATTAGCATCTACTGTTTCTCCCGTTGGTGTAGAAGGACATTGATCTATATCATCAGTTACTCCATCTCCATCCGTGTCTTTTTGAGAGTCTGAACATCCAGTAGCATCTACTGTTTCTCCCGTTGGTGTAGAAGGACATTGATCTATATCATCAGTTACTCCATCACCATCAGTATCATTTTCAACAGTATCACACGCATCTCCTATTCCATCACCATCAGTATCGAGTTGACCAAGTGTCCACTTTTGTATGCGGTGATTATAACTATCTGATATATAAAGATTTCCAGAGGCATCGAGAGTAATATCAAAAGGATAATTTAATTGATTTGATGCAGAGCCATTACCATTTCCTCCTGCTACAAGTGTAGAACCTGCTGCTCCAGGAAAATATTTTTTTATACTATTAGAACCAGAGTTGACATATAAATTCCCAACATTATCAATATCAATTGATGAAGGTGTAGATAGATCTGGATAAGTTGCTATTTCAGCTCCATATTTTTCTCCAGGTACCCACTTCATAATACGATCATTTCCAAAATCTGCTATGTATAAATTACCTAAAGTATCAATAGTAACATCATATGGACCATCAAGTTGATTTAAATTATCTCCTTTACCATTTCCTCCTGCAATAACTACTCCAGCAGACTCACCAGGTTTCCACTTTAATATACGATGATAATAAAAATCAGCTATATAAATATTTCCTGACACATCTAGAGTAATTCCTTCTGGATAACTTGCATATCTTGGTTCAGACCCAACACCATTCCCTCCTGCTACCGTCATTCCTTCACTTGCTCCTGGTGACCACTTTTGAATGCGGCTATTATATTTATCTGCTATATACATATTTCCAGAGGCATCAATATAAATTGCGCTAGGTGTATTTAATTGATTTGCTGCAGAGCCTGATCCATTTCCTCCTGCTACTGTAATTCCTTCACTTGCGCCTGGTACCCACTTTTGTATGCGGTGATTATCACTATCTACTATATAAATATTTCCTGAGGTATCAAGAGCAATTCCATCTGGAAAATTTAGTTGATTTGCTGCAGAGCCTTCTCCATTTCCCCCTGCTACCGTACCTAACGTAGTTGAAATTGCATTTGCTATTAAAGGACAATTATCACATGCATCTCCTATACCATCCGAATCAGAATCCAATTGATTTGGATTTGCGTTAAATAAACATTTATCATCAACATCAAGAATCCCATCTCCATCATCATCAGTATCACAAAAATCTCCTATTCCATCTTCATCTCTATCTAATTGATCAGAATTTGGTATAAGGGAACAATTATCATCAACATCAAAAATTCCATCTCCATCTCCATCATCACAAACATCTCCTAATCCATCTTCATCTATATCTAATTGATTAGCATTAGAAGTAAGTAAACAATTATCACACGCATCTCCAACTCCATCAGAATCAATGTCGATCTGTCCTACTTCTATCTTCGCAATACGCTCAGAAAAACCCCATGTCTCATAATCAGCAATATATATACTACCAAATGCATCAATATCAATACCATGGGGTCCATATAAATTTTGTGATACAGTGACTCCAAAGGTTGCACCAGGGGGCCATTTTTGAACACGATTATTACCTTTATCTGAAACATAGAGATTACCATTATCATCTAGAACAATACCATGAGGGGAATTTAATTGATTTGCAGCAGATCCATAACCATTTCCTCCTGCTACTGTAACACCTTCTGTTGCTCCAGGTGCCCATTTTTGTACTCTTTCATTATATGTATCTGCTATATAAATATTTCCAAGGGCATCTACTGAGACTCCATAAGGATCCCATAACCTATTTGCAAAAGATCCATAACCATTTCCTCCTGCTACCGTTGTTCCTTCAGTCGCGCCTGGTTCCCACTTTTGTATACGATGATTATCTCTATCACATACATATATATTTCCTGAAGCATCGAGCGCAATATCATTTGGATAATTTAGTTGATTTGCTGCAGAGCCCCTTCCATTTCCTCCTGCTACTGTTATTCCTGAAGCTGCTCCAGGAACCCATTTTTGAACACGATGATTAAAAAAATCTGCAATGTAAATATTTCCAGAGGCATCGATTACTATTCCTTCATGGTTATCTAACTGATCTGCTCCAGATCCTTGGCCATTTCCTCCTGCAACAACTGTGTATTCAGTACCAGTAGAATTATACTTAAGAACTCTACTAAATGATCTATCTGCTACATAAATAAAACCAAGAGAATCTACTTTTACCGAATGAGCACCTATATCACCTGTAATTAAAGTTTTAAATGAACTTGAATTAGCAATTTGAGGACAGTTATCTACATCATCATTTACACCATCACCATCTGTGTCCTGAGAAAAAGAATAATTTAAGCATGTCAATAGTAATAAAATTGATATTAAATACTTATTATTCATAAATAAAATTTTTAATAAAAAGTTTTACCTACTTCTCTTAAGATAAATAAATCCATTTCTAGGCTCTGAACCATCGCCAAAATCTAAAATATAGAAATACGTTCCTTCTGGCAACTCACCATCACCATAAGAGATTCCATTTTCGTTTTGACCACACCATTCACTACGATAATCTTCTTTATCGTAAACAAGTGTATTCCATCTGTTATAAATTTTCACGCTATTATTTGGAAAAGCATTTATACCCCTCACATTCCAACAATCATTAATTCCATCATTATTTGGAGAAAATCCTGTAGGAATAAATAAGTCTTGGTAAGCCTGTACTTCAAAAGGCTGCGTTATTACATCATCCAAACAATAAAATGCAGGAGAATTTATAACTAGTCTGTACAAATATTTAAGATCATATGTAAATAGTAATCCAGAAATTGTTAGCTCATTCGTTTTTGTTCCTGAATAAGAGATTCCATCTATTACACCATCACTTAACTCCATCCAAGAAGTACCATCATCTTCACTTTTTTGCCATTTATAGATAAAACTCAATGGAGATTCTACATCAACTTTTAGCTTAGTTGTTTCACCTTCCTTAATAAGTATAAGATTTTCTGGAGTAGAAATTACGCTAATTGTTAAGCCTATTTCAAGAAAATCCATAGTTCCATTTAAATCCACATCTATAGGATCAGTATACCCATCACCATTCCAAATTACAATACCAATTGAGTTTACAGTTACAGGGCTATCTCCTAATAAACCATCATTATCACTATCTGAAAATCCAGCTTCTAATACATCATTACATCCATCACCATCTGAATCTAGATCAAATGAATTAATTATACCATCACCATCAAGATCACCTGTTCCCTCAACAGTATCAAATATCCCATCATTATCATCATCTAAATCATCTACATCTGGAATTCCATCATTATCATTGTCAGGTAATGTAACGACTAACTCAGCTGAACTCGTAATTATATCTTCATCACATACATATGCTGGAGTTGAAATAATTGCCCTATAGAGATTATTTGCCATAGAGATTGTTGGTGATATAATATTTAATGTGCCATTATCAACACCTACATACTGATCATTTTCAACAAGATTTGACCATGAAGCACCTCCATCTGAACTTATCTGCCACTGATATATCATCGTTCCATCACTTACACTTCCTAAAGCTACAAACATAGCATCTACAAGTTCCTCAACAGAAACAGCTACAGGATCTGTAACAAGAACAACATCTGAGCCAAATTCTTTATAATCTTTTACACCATTTACATCTCCATCTCTTGGATCTGTATAACCACTACCTAAACCAGAACCTCCTCCTCCAGAAGAAGAACAAACAAAAGCTTCTACTGTTAAATCAGCATTAATAGAAGATGGGCCACCTGATGCTCCTCCATGATTAGCATTTCCTATAATTAAATTAAATCCTGCTAAGCAATCATAGGTAAAGCTTGGACTCAATATCCAACCTGCAACACTAGTATCCATAAATTGTAATGCATCTTCACGTGTTCCACTTTTTGTATCTACCATCAACTTAATGGTACCACTAGATATCTCAAGTTTAGGATTACCTTCTGCTGACCATGGTTGCCATGCTTCACCAGAGCCTGTCTTAAACCTTCCTTCACCATTAAACTCGGTAGTATTTGCACCTTCAGTTTTATTCCAATGAAACTCATCAAAATATAATAGAACAACACCATCAATACTAAACTTAAGTCCATCATCAAAATTTCTTAAATCTAATTTTACCTCACAACTTTCAAAAACATCACCCTCTGCTAAATCTAGTTTGATATCAACATTTTTTTCAAATACTTCTACTCCAGAACCTGAACCACTTATTAATTGTGGAGGAATAACCATTGGATACGTACCTGAAGCTGTAACATTAAAGTCCCCACTTACTGTAAGTGTTGATGAATTTGTACAAAGAGTATCACCACCACAGAGTACCATTCCAGGATTTCCATCTTTATAATAAAGTGCAAAAGGATGGTCTCTATTAGAACTTAAATTAATACCATCTATATCATATGCTTGACCACCATCATACATATTAGAAATTTTATTATATAGATTAATATCACTTCCAACTATAAATTCTATAACATATTTTTTATTTGGTAAGAGTGTTATAGTTTCATCAAAAGTGAATTTTGTATTTGGATAAACATCACCTGATGTATTAAACTCAGGAGTAAAATCAATTATTTCAGGTGTTCCTGAAGATGAGGCTAAGATAGCCCCGGTAAGAGCATGATTACTACCAGTTTCTACGTCATTAACATAAGATCTTATTCTCATACTAGAGGCAGCAACTCCATTAATTAGCTGAGAACCACTTGCTCCACCATAAGCATGTGTAATTATATGATCCAACTTTCCTCCATATACTCCAGTAGTAAAACTTTGACCACGTATTGTATTATTTCCTGTTCCCCCAGAAGTTTTAAATATAGATATTATAGAAGCATCAGCCATTCCTCCAACAGTGACAGGACTAGTACACAATATTCCATCTCCATCTGGATCATCAAAACCTGCTTCTGTAACATCAAAACACCCATCTCCGTCAGAATCTAGATCAAACCAATTAGGGATACCATCTCCATCAATATCACCTCCAGTTTCTTCTGTATCTAAAATACCATCATTATCATCATCTAAATCATCTATATCTACAATTCCATCAAGATCATTATCTGATGTAACTGTAAGCTCAGCAGAATTTGTATTTACATCTTGATCACAAACATAAGCAGGAGAAGTAATAGAGAGTCTATATTGATTACCCAACATCGTTTGCAAAACATTAATAATTTTTAAAGTATCATTTTTCACTCCAACATACAGCTCACTTTCAACAAGGTTTATCCAAGTATTTCCTCCATCAGTACTCTCTTGCCACTGATATGCAACAGTTCCTGAGCTTGCTGTACCAGAAGCTGTAAACATAACATCGTCTCCGCTGTAAGCAGAAACATCGGTAGGGTTAGTATTTACTTCAACTTGAGAGCCAACTTCTTTATAATCTTTTATTCCGTTACCATCAGAATCTAAAGGATCTCCATACCCATCTGAAATAGATCCTCCCTCAATAACATTACAAGACTCATAAATTTTTACAGATTGATTATTAACAGATCCTCCAGTTGCAGCAGTAAATCCAAAGTAAACATAAGGCGAATTATTAAATATATCTTCAACAATATCATTTGCGTAAGTGATAATATCAACACCATCAAAAGTAACTGTTAAGGTCTCTGAAGCTTTATCCCAATTTATTTTAAGAGTATGCCAATTACCATCTTCAATCTCACCTAAATCTACAGGATTGATATGATCTCCAACATTTCCATCAATCATTATTGCAGCATGATCTGTAGCAAAAGGATCATTATTTTCTCCATTTAACCAGGTATCAAATTCTACAGCAATAGAAGGTGTAATACCCTCATAACCAATACCGCCTCCAGTACTACCTTCATCTACTGATAACGGTTGCATTACAAAAGCAATTCCATCAGCTCCAGCATCTGTTAGGGTACCAAAATTCATATCTGCTGTAACAGAAAAATCTTCTGTTAAATCTATCCTATTTTTATACCATACCATTCCCTTATTATTACCTAATTCAGGAGTTAGAAGGAATGAAGAATCTGATTCAACATAAACAGCATCTGAAACAAGATTAAAATCTTCTAAATTAAACGTGTAGCATGGAGAGTTTCCTCCAGTCGTACATAATACTCTTCCTAATTCATCTACAGTCACCGGACTAGTACACAAAATTCCATCTCCATCAGGATCAGAGTAACCTGCTTCTATAACGTCATTACATCCATCTCCATCAGAATCTAAATCAAACCAATTAGGGATACCATCAACATCTAAATCTTCAGAACCTTCATCAACATCAAGAATACCGTCATTATCATCGTCAACATCTATATCATCAGGAATACCATCTAAATCATTATCACTTGCTTCAACATCATTAATTATAATAGTTTTTTGTTGTACTCCATCTTCTTTTGCATTAACAACAGAAGAAATATCTATTATCACGGTTTCATTATCATCAGAAATAAGATCCGATACTGCAGTTACTGTTGTAGTTGCAGAGGTAGAACCAGCATTTATGGTTAAAATAGTTTGATCAATAGTGTAATCTACACCACCACCAGTTGCAGACCCATCTGCAGTTAATGCCACTGTAACATTTTCTGAAATAGCAGCATTTATAGATACAGTAACAGTAGAAGTCCCCCCTTCTTCAGAAATACTTGCAGGATCAACTGAAAGTGAAACAAGAATTTCTTGTTCTTCTTCAATAATTGTAATGGTTTTTTGTTGAACTCCATCCTCTTTTGCATTAACGACAGAAGAAATATCTATTATCACAGTTTCATTATCATCAGAAATAAGATCGGATACTGCAGTTACTGTTGTAGTTGCAGAGGTAGAACCAGCATCTATAGTTAATGTAGTTTGATCAATAGTGTAATCTACACCACCACCAGTTGCAGACCCATCTGCAGTTAATGCTACAATAACATTTTCTGAAATAGCAGCGTTTAAAGATACAGTAACAGTGGAAGTTCCTCCTTCTTCAGAAATACTTGCAGGATCAACTGAAAGCGAAACAAGAGTATCAACTTCTTCTGGGTCTATACCAGTAACTATTCTACTATTTCCTCCATCAGAGATATAAAATTTTCCAGTAAAATCAAGATGAACATCATAAGGCGCGGATAATTGATACTCAGTCGGTCCAGAGCCATCTCCTCCAGCAACTGTAATTCCTTCTGTCGCTCCAGGTGCCCACTTTTGTATACGGTCATTATTTGTATCAGCTATATAAAGAGTTCCATCACTAGGATCAATATCCATACTATGAGGAGCAAATAATTGATTAGCATCAGAGCCAGGACCATTTCCTCCTGCTACAACTGTATAGCCTGCTACTCCAGGTACGTATTTAAGTATACGATGTTCTCCCTCATCAGATGCATAAAAATTTCCTTCATCATCTACAGCAACAGTCCAGGGACGATAAAGTTCTCCATCCATTCCAGCAACAACTTGATATTCATCATCAGGAGGATATTTAAGTATTCTATCATTACCAGAATCAGCAACATATAAATTTCCATCTTTATCAAGTGCAGCACGATGAACATTAGTTGATATCTCTCCATTTGCTCCCGCCACAACTGTTCCTACAGAATCACCAATCGTCCATTTCATTATACGTCCATTTCCATTGTCAGCTATATACATATCATTTCCATAAATATTAACTGCCCATGAGCTACCGATTTGATTTAGTGCAGTTCCAGACCCATTACCTCCAGCTATAACCTTTCCGTCTGTAGAATCTTTTGGCCATTGAATAATTGCTTCACCATCTGCTATATATATATTTCCTTCAGAGTCAATACAAATTCCATCTAGAAATCCATTATTTTGTCCTGGAAACCAATTAGATTCTGGCAATGGAGCAACTAAAGTTAATGGCACCAATTCTTGAGCTTTATTATTAAAGGGAATTAATAATGAGAGAACTACTAAAGTATTTATTAGGATATATTTTTTCACAAAAAAGATATTTTTTTTTTAAAAATAATAATTTCAAACTTATTAATACCTGAAAAGAAATATAGTTTTTAAAAAAAATGTTGAAATTTTTTTTTCTTATTTTTTATAAGCCATTTTATTTAATATTTTTTCTATATTAAATACTACCATTCTAGCATTTTCTTTAGTAAAACACAAAGGAGGTTTAGTTTTAATTACATTATCAAAAGGACCATCCGTACCTATGAGTATCTTCCTATTTCTTAGCTCATTCTTTATTTTTTTAGCAAGTTTAGTATCCGGATTTTTAGAATTTTCCTCGACTATTTCTATACCTATAAATAACCCTGAACCTCTAACATCACCTATACATGTATACTTTTTTTGAAGATTTTTAAAAAGAGACATATAATAATCTCCAACAACCCTAGCATTTTCCTGCAACCTCTCTTCATCTATTATGTCAAGAACAGACATACCTATAGCACAAGAAACGGGATTTCCACCAAAAGAACTAAAAAACTCAACACCTTTACCAAAAGATTCAGCAACCTCACTAGTAGTAACTACAGCTCCTATAGGATGACCATTTGCCATAGGTTTTCCAATTATTACAATATCTGGTATAACATTATGCATCTCAAAACCCCAAAAATAATTTCCTAAACGTCCAAAACCTGTTTGAACCTCATCACTAATACATATTCCTCCTTGACTTCTAACGGAAAAATATATATCATTTAAATATCCTTTTGGTAATGTCACCTGACCGCCACAACCAAGAATTGGCTCACTAATAAAAGCTGCTACAGATGATTTAGATTTATTCATAATATCTATAGCATCGGATGCATACTTCCTTCCAGCACTTCCTTCATCATTAGTGTATTTACCATTATAAGTATCGGGCATGGGAACCTTAATTATATAATCTTTTTTTCCTTGTCCATTCTTATGGCTGAATTTATAATCACTAATATCAATAGCTCTCCGTGTATTACCATGATACCCATTCTCCATAACCATGATTTTATGCAGTTTAGTATGTGCATAAGCTAATTTCATAGCTAAATCACTTGCCTCACTTCCTGAATTAACAAAATATATTTTATTTAATTTATCAGGAAATTTTAAAAGTAGCTTTTCAGCATAAGCAGGTAATATATCATACAAGTACCTTGTGTTTGTATTGAGCTTAGACATTTGTTTTTTAGCTTCACTAAACACTTTAGGATGAGAATAACCAACAAGTGGAATATTATTGTATGCATCTAAGAAAGTATTTCCACTGGCATCATACATATACTGAAATGCTGCCCTTTCCATTTTTATTGGGTTATCGTAACTCAGTGAAAATATAGGGCTAATAACCTTATGTCTTCTTTTAATGACATTTTTAATTGATTTATCAATAATTACAGAGAAACCAAGGGCTTTTCGAAAAATATTTTCCACGTGTATAGGACTTAATAGTAACCATTTATTGAGCATTTTCAATGCTGATTCCTCACTAGAGAAAGCATAATCATTTTCAGGATTTATTTTCTTTGAATGCGCAGCATTACATAAAGAAATACATAATCTTGCTGCTATTAAGTAATAAAGAATTTTGATTTCTGATTCTAGAATAGGAAGCTCATTATTATATGACTCTAAAATTATCAATGCCCAATCTAAAGGGTTTTTTTTATCATAAGACACATAAGTTATAGCAGTAGCAATCTCATTAATTAATGGAGAATATACCAAATCTCCAAAATCAATAATAGATGAAACTTTCCCATTCCTTATAAGTACATTCCATTCATTTGCATCACTATGAATAATAGATTTTCTTAAAGAAGGAATAAGTGGATTAACATTTTCTTCAAATTGATAAAAGAAATATTTAACAAGACTTCTATCTTTTGCTTTTACTATGTCATCAAAGTATTTTTCATTAAGATGAAAATGTTGTAAATCCCAGTTCCATATTCTACTCTTAATGATGATATTATTATATGAAAGTAGTTTTTTATTCATTTTAGCTAGAAAAATTCCAAAAGATTCAAATATTTCTTTGGTATTTTTAATACTTCCTAGCATCTCTCCATCAAGAAAAGATAACAGTCTACATATAAATTTTTTTCCCTCAATTTCATGAATTTTTACATATACTCCATCAATTGTTTTAATTGGAATAGGAAATTGATTGTTATTATCTGATAAAAATAATAGCGCTTCATTCTCAGATTGAATAATTGATTCTAATTCAAAAGAGTATGGGTATTTTTTGAATATATATTTATTTTTAATTGTCTCAATTAAATAATTTTCATTCTCATAACCATTGAGTTTTTTTATTTCAATAATTTGAAAACCAAAGTCCTTTTCAAGTATATTAATCATTTAAGTTATCTGATGATAAAATTAATTGAGCTTTAAGATTTGGCGATCTATCAAATTTATCAAGTGGATACATAGGTCTATTAATTCTTTTGTGCCCTAACCTCTCTAAATCTTGATCTACACCTCCAGGTGTTAATGCCATAATCCAGCCCTTCCTTATATCGTAAAGCTCAGGAACCAAATATCCTATCTTAACAACAAGAATATTAACTTCTCGTGGATTTAAACCTAATCTTGTAAAATCGAACTCTTTATGATAAGGTTTTCTTTTTTTTGTAACTATAACATAAACACTTCCAACTTTAACAACAACTTCAGTTACTGCATGTTCGTCACCATGCTCAATTGACTCTATTGTTCCTGAAAGTTTTATTGGTGGTGCATAACGATCATCAATTGCAGCGCCAACATATCCTTTAACCTTTCCTCCTACTCCAACTTTTATTGCTTTTTCTATAAATTCTGGTCCAGGAATAGAAGCATATATAAGAGTTGGTCCATCATCAGATTTAAATTCTGAACGATCTAAAATTTCATTTAATGTCCAAGTAACATCCCCAGCACCTCCAGCAGTAGGATTATCTCCCATATCACTTATAATAAATGGGTAATCAGTACTTGAAATAGCCATATCTAGGCTCTCTTCAAGGGTAGCTACAGGAGCTACAAACTCAAATTCAGACCTCACATCCCAAAAACTTTGAGCTAAAAATTCAGCTGTAGTAGATACTTGATCTTTATCATCACCAGTAACCATAACTACACCATGATTTCTAGGTTCATCCGCCCAAGCATAACCTATCCAAATTGCCGCATCAATTATACCCTCCTTAAGAGAGGCTGGTTTAACTTTAGCATACAAACTTTTACCAGGCTCAATTCTTGTACTTGTTTTTTCACCAGGAAGTAAAATAGGTACTGGAATCCATGCCTTATAAGTTGGTTTTCCTTTCCCATTTTCTATTCTATTAAGTAAATTGTTAAGTGCACGCTCTTTAGACTCCTGCGCATCTTCATGAGGAGCCATTCTATAACATGTAATTAAATCTGTGTTTTCTGCTAATCTTTTAGAAACATTACCATGTAAATCCATAGATGTAGAAATTAGAGTTTCATTGCCTATAACTTCCCTAATTCTTATAATAAAATCTCCCTCAGGATCATCCAAACCAACAACACTCATCGCTCCATGAATATCAAAAAAAAGGCCATCATAGGGAGTATTTTCCTTGAGCATATCCAATGTTTTATTTACTAATGACTCATATGCTTCTCTAGTAACAATACCACCTGGAAGGGCATGACCTCTAATGGTAGGAAACCAATTTGCTCTTATTTTATGAGTAGAATTAGGGGTTAAAAATGGATAAAAAGAAAAAACATCATCTCCAATTTTTGCATGAAAATCTTCTTCACTTGTAAATGCTGGAGAGAAAGTACTAGATTCTATAGCTAATCCTGCAATTGCAATACGTGGAAGATTTTTCTCCTTACAGGAAACAAAAAAAAAGAGTGTAATAACAAATAATTTTTTCATATATCAATCTACAACTATCAAAGGAAAATTCAAAAAAGATTAAAGAATTGAAATGTTAAAATCAAATTATATACTCAAAAAAATAAATATAGAATTAAAGCTTAATAAATATTTTCTTTTTATAAAGATAGTAAGCAGGTATAAAACAAAACAACATGTACAAAATTGCCCATATAAGAGAAGCAATTTTTGCATAAATTCCTATATCTACCATGCCTCCATATATAATATCATTAATAGAATTTCCATCAATAACTGATGCTTGATAAAAAAACCAAACTAGAATCTGAGATAATGCATATATAGCAATTGAATTGCTACCAAAAATAATTCCAAACTTTATTCCCACCCTATAATTAAGGACATCACAATACCATATTAAACTTGCAAATAATAAATATGCCCATCCAGAAGTATACATAACAAATGAGCTGGACCATAAATTTTTATTTATTGGAAAAATCAATTCCCAAACCAATCCATCCAATAAACATAAAACACCTATGGAAAACATCCATATAATTTTTTTCTCCATAGAAATAGATGATATAATAAGATGACCAGCAAGCATCCCACTTATTCCAGTTGCTATTGAAGGAAGTGTACTGAGAATACCTTCTGGATCCCATGTTCCTTGCCACATAGAACCTGGAATTAAAATACTATCTATATAAGCAGCAAGATTTTTTCCAGGCTCTAATAAACCAGCTCCAATACCTGGTACAGGTATATATAACATTAAAACATAGTACCCAACCACAAGAGATATCATAACATATAATTGTTGTAGCCAAGTTGTATTATTGAAAAGTAATGCACAAGCAAGATATACAAGAGCAATTCTTTGAAGTACTCCAGGAATTCTAATATCTGACAAATTTATCAGTTCACCCATCCCTACTAAATAAGAGAGGAAACCACCTATAACACCTAAAAATATACCAAGACTAAAAATTTTAATCGAACGAAGAAATATCGTTGAAGAAGAAGAGCTTGTTCCTTTATTTTTTTGGGAAAGAACTATTGATACTCCCACAATAAAAATAAAAAATGGAAAAACAAAATCTGTTAATGTTATACCATTCCACTCAGCATGCAATAAAAGTCCAAACGTATTTTCCCAGCTTCCAGGATCATTTACTATTATCATTAGAGCAATAGTAAAACCTCTAAGTGCATCCAGAGAAATTAATCTATTCTTCATATCACTCCTTTTTTATTGTCTTCATCTGTTATCTTTTATCAAGTTATTATAAGATTATATTTTCAGTTGGATTAATATATGTTTCTCCTATGTATATTCTATCTAATTCTAAATATCTACCTCCCCTTCCTTTTTTATCAAACAATCTAAAAACTATATTTTCAGAAGGTTGAATATAAATTTTTCCATCATAAATCTCATCATCATAAGTAGGTTTGGAGCCATCTCTAGAAAATCTTACATCCATACCAGGAAAAATTGTATTTGAATAAAGGGTATCGTTAATAATTACACCTCCAGGTTTAGGTAAATCAAAATCTACACCTCCAAACAATTCTGATAGATGATGAAGTGTTCTATGACCTAGAGTATTAACAAAATTACTCCACTCTTTGTTCATCACTTTATCAATATCTAAATCAGATAAGTCTTTTGACCATTCACTCTGTTCTGACCATGCTTTTTCTGCTAAAATTATTAAATTTGGATACATTAGCTCATCAAATATTTTTTCACTTCTTACCGTTTCTGTCCACATTTGACCTTGAATACCTCTAAAATTATTTACCTTATCTACTTCTAATTTAACATTATCAGATGTTCTAAATTTTTTAAAATCTGAGTTTAGGTGTGTTATAGCATATACATTTAATGGCTCAGTCAACCAAGAATCTTTATAGCTAACTATTCCTGACCAACTAAGACCGAAATTTTCAGGATCCTTATCATCAGTCATATCAAAATAAAATGCAGCTGAATTACTCATGATTACTTTAAAATCCATATTTGCAAACTTATAAATCATATCCTCTCTACCACCTCCCCAAACATTGTTCCACACATAAGGGGTAATATTATCACCTTTAAATATTGTGTTAATTTTAGTAGCATTTTGAACATCTTCTGTATGTACTAATAGGATGTCTTCCCAGCCTGCCATAGAAATATTTTTTTGACTTAATATTTTTGCAATTTCTTTGAAAAAATAAACAGGAAGATCTTCCACAAAATTAAATTCAGTACTTGAAGATAAAAATTCAGTGCATATAGGAGATTTTTTCCAAGCACCATATGGGAGTTCATCCCCACCAACATGAAAAGTTTTTATAACAGAATTTGCTTCTATAAACATAAGCTCTATCTCATCAATCAATTTTTTAATAAAATTAAGACTACTTTCTCGACAAATACACATAACATTATCATCATATCTTTGGGCTGACATATACTCACTTTCGTCATTAAAATCTGTCAATAGATACTGTTCAGCAGATTCTACATCTCCAAGTTCCATAAATCGATTGTATCTAGTTAACATTGATTTAATAGCTGCCCTTGAGTGAGCAGGGAAATTAATTTCAGGAATTAGTTCAATATTTCTTTCATCTGCATACTTGATTATATCAATAAATTCTTCTCTTTTAAGATACCCAGAACCCGGTGAAATATTAACATCATAACCCGAACCATAAGCTGGATTTAAATTCTGACTTTCATCTACAGTAAATCCCCTTTTTGAACCTACTTCTGTTAATTCTGGTAGACCTGGTATCTCAATCCTCCAACCTTCATCATCAGTAATATTCAAATGAAATTTATTTAACTTAAAATAGAACATATAATCAAGGAGTTGTTTAATCTTATTGGTTCCATAAAAATTCCTTGATATATCAAAATGAATGCCTCTATATTTAAATCTAGGTCCATCTGTAATACTTAAACTTGGGATGAAAGTCTTGCCTTCAATTTTAGAATTCATTAATAATTGAGCCATAGAATTTATACCATAAAGAAGACCTGAAGAAGAAGAAGTAGTTATCTTAAAAAGATTATCAGAAATATCTAAAGAATAATTTTCATCATCAAAATTATCATCATAAACAACTAAAATATTTGAGTCGGTTGTAGAACTTGAGATTTTTGTTTTAATACCAATTTCATCAGATAATATTGTATTAATAACATCATAATTTTCAATGTATGAATCAGGAAGATAGATTCTAAAATCTTTGGGTATTTTAACCTCTTCTTTCTTTAAAGAAATATTTTTTGGTGAAGGAATTACAAGACCTAAATCATTATAATCAATATTTATTATATCATTATTGTCATCAAATCTTGATAATGCATTTGGTAAATTTTGATTTTCTATACCTTTTGCATTTTTCCAGTCTATTTTTGATTCAACATTATAATTAGTATTTTTTTCAATTGAATGGATAAAAACTCCTAATGGACCAAATATAATCCTCTCTAATATTCCATCTAACTTAAAAGTAAACTCTAATTTATCTCCAGGATCTAAACTATAATCTGAAGAAAAATCCATAATATAATAATCTCCATTAATTCTTTTAGAGACAATTCCTTCAGGAAGAGAGCTATTTGAAATTTGACCTCCTATCTGATTCCAGTGAAGAGACCAATTACCATTATTCAATTCAATATTAGAATTATTTTGTATTTCAAGATGTATGATTGAAGTATAAGAATCTGAATCTACTTCTTTAATAGTCCATAATGCAGAAAATTCATTGCTATCATTCTTTGAACATGCAGTTAAAAGAAAAAAAAATATTATAAATTTTTTCACTTCTCTAATCTATAATTTTTTTAAAAGACTTTGGAAGATTATCAATTAAATCACTTGCAATTAACGATTCTTCTCCTAGTTCTCCTTTAGATATATCACCCGCATAACCATGAATAAAAACGCCAATAATCATTGCATCAAATGGAGAATAACCTCTTCCGATCAATCCTGTTATAATACCCGTTAATACATCTCCACTACCACCAGTAGCCATCCCTGGATTACCAGTTGAATTAATAAATAATTCACCAGAAGAATTTGTCATTGTTGAATAAGCTCCTTTTACAAGAATATTAACTTTATATTTTTTACTTAACTCTTTTTGAAGTTCTATTCTTTTAGAAGAATCAGCATAGTCACCAACTATTCTTTTAAATTCTTTAGGATGTGGGGTTAATACAGAATTTTCTGGCATAAAATTTAAAATTTCTTTGTTAAAAGCAATTATATTAATTGCATCAGCATCTATAACAACCGGAACAATGACATTTTTAAAAAAATCCTCTAACATATTTATTGTGACTTTTGATGTTCCTATCCCTGGTCCGATTCCTACTACAGAGTATGGATCTAGTGGAGGAAATGATGATATAGCATCCATCTCATTATCTACAATAGTCATAGCTTCAGGAACAGAAGTTTGAATAATTATTTCACCTTTTTTTGCAGTATAACTAGTAAGTAAACCAATACCTGATTTTAGTGCTGCTCTTAAAGCAAGCACACATGCTCCCATCATACCTCTGCTACCAGCAATAATTAATCCATGTCCAAAATTTCCTTTATGAGAATTATTGGGTCTAGAAAGTATTTTATTTTTTATATCTCTTTCTTCAACAAAAGATGCTATTCCATCAGCATTTTCAATAAATGTTTTTTCCAATCCAATATCTAGAACTATAATTTTACCTATATAATTAGAATATTCAGGCATATAAAAAGATAACTTAGGAAGTTGAAATGTGAGAGTAAAATTAGCCTTAATAAAATTTGATTTTATATAAAAATTAGCTGGAATACCAGTTGGTATATCAATAGAAATTATTGTAGAATTAGAAGAATTAATATAGTCAACCAATTTAGATGTTGATGCATTTAATTTTCTTGATAAACCAGATCCAATAATTGCATCAATTATAATATCACTTTTTGAAATTTGACTGTGTGACTCATTAGTTATTGAAACTATTTTAATTTTTTTATTTTTAGCATTCTTTAAATGATATAAACATTCTTTAGTAAATCTTTTAAAATCACCAACGATATAAATTTCAACTTTATATCCCTTTTCTTTCAAAATGCAAGCTGCTTGCAATCCATCCCCACCATTATTACCTACTCCGCAAAATATATTTATACTTTTTTTAGAACTGTAATTTGATGTATACCAATTCAAAAAAACGTTTACAGCCCTATCCATTAATTTTAGTGATGTAATATTTTGTTTTTCTATTGTATACCTATCTAAATTTTTTATATCGGATCCAGATAATATTTTAAGCATATTATTGTTAATTAAAACCTTTAACTAATTCTTATTAAAAGAAGAATTTTAAAAAAATTATTTTTTAACAATTTTTCTTACAACTTTTTTATCGTTTTGAAGCAGTTCTAAAAGAAAAATTCCATCATTTTTATTCAATATGTTTATCTGATGCTCTAATATGCTATTAGAATTATTAATTCTATTAATGTACTGAACTCTTCCAAAAATATCTATTAATTTAATATCGACTTCACCATACCACGTTTCATCAAACCTTACATTAATAATCCCCGAAGTAGGATTTGGAAAAATATTAACACTTTTTTCTAAGTTTCCATTCTCAAAACCTAATATAGGTTCATCATCATCATTAATTGTTATAGTTACTTGCTGTATACCAAGCTCATTTCCATTTGTAACAGATAAGATTTCTACGACTACTACCTCATCAGATTCATCTTCAGAATCTTGAACTGAAGTTATTGTTGATGTTCCAGTGGTTCCCGAAGAAATTGTTATGGTGTTAGAACTTAAAGTATAATCAGAAGAAGAAGCGGTACCAGTTGTTGATAATGATACAACTACATCACCAGAATTAGGGGCTTTATCAAGTGTAGCAGTGATAGTTGATACTTCATTATTTTCAGATATATTAGATTTATCTACACCAATACTTACAAAAGGTGGTGCATCAACATCATCATCATCCACAATAGTAACCGTAAGTTCTTGTGTATCTAACTCTTTGGCATTAGTAAGAGACGAAATACCTATAATAACCGTCTCATCAGATTCATCATCAGAATCTTGAATAACATTAATTGTAGTTGTTCCAGTATTTCCTGATGAAATTATTATAGTATTATTGAAACTATAGTCAGAATAGGAAGCAGTACCAGCTATTGAAAATACAATACTTACTGGATTACTAGGTGAAACCTCCCTAGAAAGGGTTGCTGTTATTATAGATGATCCTAAATTTTCATCCAAAGATGCTGTTTGATTTCCATCAATTGATAATGTCACTAAAGCTTCTTTTGGCTCCCAATTTAAAAGATCTGGAATTTCTGCTGTCCAAATACCCCTACCATATGTTGCAATAACAATTTGTCCTTGGTCCATAACATTCATATCCTGAATGTTTACATATGGTAAATTTGAAGATACAATATTCCAAGTTTCTCCTCTATCAGTAGTTTCCATTATACCAATTTCCGTTCCTGCCCACATAACATCACTATCAAAAGGCATAATAGCAAAAGAATTAACACCAACATCAGGAAAATCATTTAAAGAAGTCCCCGATTCAAAATTTGATGGAAATCCAGTTAAATCTTTCCATGTATTTCCAAGATCTCTTGATTCATAAATTTTAGATCTATTAAAATATGAGAAAAGTAGATAAACTGTAGAATCTTCATTTGGATGGGAATAAATTCCTGAAGTCCAAGCATGATGCTTACCTTCTGGTCTTGGAACTGGTGAGTAGGTTTTTCCCCAATCCTTTGATAAATACAAGTTATAACCATTATCTTCAGATACCTGTCCACCAGCCCATACAAATCTAGGATTAGCCTGAGAAACTTCTACATCATTACCACGAAATTTAGTACTTAGTCTATCATTATCTTCTATTACAATATATTCCCAATCATCTCCAAAATTTTCACTTCTTATAACACCATTTTTTGTTATTCCATATATCATATCAGGATCCTGTTTTGAAGTTGCTAATTTAGAATAAAATGGATCACGATCATCTTGATAAAATCCATCAGTTCCTTGAAAAGAAGAAGGTCCATTTATTCCACCATCATATGAAATTCTTGCACAACCATTATATTGACAAACCACCATCATTTGATTAGGATTATCCCAGTGTGTTATTACTTCAAAACCATCTCCAGAATTAACTCTTCTAGCAAATTGAAGCCCTAATGAATTAGGATCACCTGTCAGGTAAGAACCATTATCTTGTGTTCCTCCCAAATATTGATTTTTTCCCTTAACCTTAGTAGCACTATAGAACTGCGTAGATCTATAACCAATATCAATTTGAGGTTTATCATCCCGTTTAGGATCCCAAGCCCACATAAATTGTGTTGCTTGCCAATCGTTATCATTAACACCAGGATCTGAACTTAAATTAGATATTGCTGGACCACCATCATTCCCAACAATTAATCTATACTTACCATTACCATCAGAAAATGTAGTCATGGTATGTTGATCAGGATGAACATATCCATTTTTTTTTAATACTTCATCAGAATCTATATCGTTATAAACATCTGTAATGTGCAATGAAATTTTAGACGTATCATCTAAAATAGTAAACTTATGTATATTTATATCACCTACATAGACAACTGAGTCAGCATAAGGATTAATTGCTATAAAATTATTGTAATTGCCTTGCTGTCCTAACCAATTATCTAGATTATAATCAGGATTACCAATAGATTCATTTTCTTTAACATGATGCCAAGTATTTCCTCCATCATAGGTAACATTTAATGCAAACGGAAAATTTTCATAGGTTTTAATTCCAGCATAAACAATTTCTGGATTAGAATGAGATACTACAATTTCATTACGCTTATAACTTATTTTACCAGCAAAGTGACTGGTCCTAGTCCAGGTATTTCCAGCATCGGATGATTTTAATACATCCCCACCCTTAATAGCTGCATACTGTATATTAAAATTACTTGGTGCAGCAATAACCTGTGTTATTATATAACATTCAGAAGAACTATACACTTCATTCCATAAATTTCCTCCATCAGTGGATTTGTATATATAAGAATCACAATAATATGTTTTCTCTGTAGCAATAATTACAACATCAGAATTATTAGGATCAACAATTATTCTATAAACATTCGAAAACCTAGGATTTATTCTTCCTTCAGAATCCAGTGGAGCTATATTCACCCATGTTAAACCAGCATCGGAACTCTTAAAAATACCACTCCCGTTATCATGACCGCTTAAAGACTTCTCTCCTGTTCCTGCATAGATAACAGATGGATTACTTTTTGATTGTGCTAAAGAAACAAAATCTAAATTTTCAATTTGGGGTGATAGATTGCTCCATGACATTGTTAGATTATTAACATCATAAATACCCTTCCAAATTCCTCCTCCAATACTTGCAGCATAGTAGGAATTTCCTGAAGGATCAGCAGCATCAGCAATTATTGATCTAGTTCTACCAGATACATTATTTGGACCTCTTTCTGTAAAGGTAGAAACAGCAGCAGCGGAAGCACCAAACAAAAAATTATTATCTTCATCGCTATTATTAGCAATTAAATTATTTTTTCTTTCTAACATCCTTTTTAACTCTACCTGCTTGTATCCAGGATAATAATTATTCCCATCAGGATGTTCTTTTATTGTTTTTAAATATTCAACATATCCATTAGGATTCGTGAATTCTTTTTCATTAGTAAACTCTTTTTTATTACAAGAAATTAGTATTAATAAAAGATTTAATACTATTAAAAAATTTATATTAAATTGAGTCATTATGTAGTTTATAATAAAATAATTAACTTAATTCTAATTACAATCTAAATAAGAATTTTAAGAAATATTATTTTTCTTGTTTTTATTACAAAAAAAAATCTTTGGTTAAATTGAATACAATATTATGAGAATTATTATTATTTCATTTTTTTTAATATTCCTTTTTTCTTCTCAAAATAACGCTCAAGATTTATTAAATGAATTAGAGTCAATTGAATCTAATAAAATTCCTCTATTGCCTGGAAAATTTTTAATAACTCAAAAAATTTTCTGGGGTAAAAAAGGATTAATGAGAAGTTTTAATAAGTTTAAACTAACTCCTGAAAATAGACAAAAAGAACTAAAAGTTAGAAAATCTATGCTTAAGGTTCATCAATATTTAGGCTTTGTAACTTTAGGTGGAATGTTAGCTCAAGGTATCATAGGTTCTCAACTATATACTGGAAATATGAGCTTAAGGAATGCTCATGAAAATATGGGAAAGGTGGTAAATATTAGTTATTTTTCAACTGCTGCAATCCCACTTTTTTCTCCTCCAAAAATGTTCAAAGAAAGAAAAGGATTAAGCAATATAAAAGTTCATAAAATTTTAGCAGTAATCCACTTTTCAAGTATGGTAGCAACAAATATTCTATCCCATAAAATAGATACTAATTATAATCTTAAACGCTACCATAGAGCAGCTGCATATACTGCATTTGGATCTTATGCTGCTAGTATGATTGTTATAAAATTTTAATTTATGAAAAATTATTTTTTAATAATATTATTTATCTCTTCAATCTCTATCTCTTATGCTCAACAATCTAAATTTGAAAAGATATATGTAAACAAAAAGAAGTCAAGCATTTCATATTCCATGAAACATCCATTACATACCTGGAATGCCATAAGTAACGAGGTTTCATCAATTATCCTACTAGATAGAGAAAAGATGGATATTAAAGAACTTGCAGTAGTTGTTAAAATAGCATCATTTGATAGTAAAAATAGTAACAGAGATTCTAATATGATAGAAGTTACTGAAGCATTAAAATTTCCTAATGTTAGCCTTTCAAGTACAGCTATTTCACAAAGAAATGATAAATTAATAGTAAAAGGAATTTTAAAATTTCATGGAGTAAGTAAAGAAATCATTTTTGAGGTTGAAAAAGAAATTTTAAAAAATGAAATCAAAATAACTGGAGATTTTAGTATTTTAATGACAGACTTTGAAATCAAACCACCCACATTATTAGGAATTGCTACTAATGAAAATATAGATTTAAGCTTTACTGTATTTTACTAAAACCTTTAAAATTATTATTTTAAAAGTGTTTGAGACATAAATTTTTTAGCAAAAGCAAAAGATTTTTCTCTAGCAATAGGATTTCCTCCAAAACTAACTCCTCTTTTCACACAAAACATAAATCCTAACTTCTGAAGAAATGGATTTGACATGGGAATATCAATATAATTCATTAAAACATTACCATCTTTAGTTAATCTAAAAGTGCAATCTGTAAAATTATATGCATTTTCATTTACTACTACTGGAGCAATTCTATCAAATGAATGATGAGAATCATCATAAATAGTAATATCAATATTTGCTTTGTTTTCTAATTTTTGAACCAGTTCATAGCAAGGTTGAGATGGTGTCCAGTTATCGAGCTCACCGACTAATATATGTATTGGGGACTGAGAAAAATCAGTATTTTCAGGATCTATAAAACAAGGAGGATAAAATGCTAAATGAGAGGCAAAATTTAATTCTTTATTAATGGCATTTTTAAGAGGCATCCATGCTGAAAATAAAGTTACCCCTCCTCCTAAACTCCAGCCTGTAATTGAAATTTTATCTTTATCTATTCTAGGATGATTAGATAAAACCTCAAGTGCTTTATAAGCATCAACAATCATTGCTGCAATGGTAACTTCGTTCTGAGATCCTACAGTAGAAGTTATTCCTCTACTTTTAAAACTACTTAACTCAAATGTAGCAATACCCATCTTTTGATACATTTTTAAATATTTATAGTGATGTTCTCCCCAACCTAAACTACCAGCAACACCTATTATTAAGGGATATTTTTTTGATGGATTTAAAGAATCATATGGAATAAAAAGGCTTCCATAAACATCTTGTGTTTCTTGATTTTTAAGGTTTGTTATAACATCATTAAATGAAAATGGATTTGCACTTTGAAAAGAAATTTTTTCAACTGTATTCTGAGAATATATATTAATTGAAATTATAAAATAAAATATACTAAATAATAATTTTTTCATCACTCTAATCATGAATTACTACTAAAAATTTTCTTATAAAGAAGAAACATATCTATTATTGATTTAAGCTTTCTTTGAAGGTATTTTTTCTTAAAATATTTCCAGCCTTAATATTTTTAAATTCTTCATTATCAATTGCCAACTGTCCATTAACAATAACATAATAAATACCTTCTGGATATTGATGTGGAAAATCAAAAGTAGATTTATCAATAATGGTATTCTGATTAAAAATAGTAATATCTGCTTTCATGCCTTCTTTAATTATCCCACGATCTCTTAATCCAAATGTCTGAGCTGGTAAAAATGTCATTTTATAAATTGCATTTGATAAAGAAAGTATCTTTTTTTCTCTCACATAGTACCCCAGAACTCTTGGGAAAGTACCATACCATCTAGGATGAGGATGGCCATCACCAGGTTGAACAAGTCTCCCATCAGAAGCAATCATGGTTTGTGGATGTCGCATGATATTTTCAACATCATTCTCATCCATAGCATGAAAAACACAAGATGCTCCTCCATTTAATTGTGCTTCAATCACAAGCTCTGCACCATTTTCTAAATTAGGATCTAATCCTTTTATCTCACACCAATACTTTAAAGTTTTTCCTTCAAGTTCTTTCATCCATTCTACTTTTGCAAATTGTACTCTATCTAAATCACTACCTCCTCTATCATTTAAAAGATTAAAAATTATTCCCGATCTTATACTGTCTTTAAGTTTGGGGTTTGAAATACGCTTAATAAATTCTTTTTGACCACCAGCTCTTGCCCAGGTCGGTATTAAAACTGAGATTCCTGTATAACTTGCATCATAAGGGTATTGATCTATAGCTATATTTAAACCTACCATTCTAGCAGAATCTACCAAATCAAGGGTTTTATTACTTTTCCCCCACATAGGTTTACCAATCAGTTTATGATGTGTTAAAACCACAGGGATATTTGCTTCTTTTGAAATATTAATAGCTTCTTGAACTGCAGAAATTACATTTAAACCTTCATCTCGTAAATGAGAAGTATAAATTCCACCCTTTTTTGAAGCTTCTTTAGATAATGATATCACTTCATCTATTTGTGAAAAATTTCCTGGTAAATATTTTAAACCTGTTGATATTCCAAATGCACCTTCATCCATCCCCATGATAATTTGTTGTTTCATTTTATCTAATTCCTCAGAGGAGGGAGTTCTGTTTTCTAATCCCATAATATTTTTTCTTACTGTATTATGTCCGATTAAATAACCTACATTCATGCCCACACCAATTTTTTTTAATGAGTCTAAATATTTTCCAAAAGGCCATGGACTGGATCCATCAGGACCTCCAATACTTGTTGTAACACCTTGTCTTATATGACTTTCACAGTTTGATAATCTCATAAGAGGTTCTAGATGTGTATGAACATCTATAAATCCAGGAGCAACAACTAAGCCCTTAGCATTGATAACACGCTTAGCTTTTGCATTATCTAAATATCCAATCTTTACTATGAAATCATCTTTGATTGCTATGTCGATTATAACACCTTCTGAACCTGTTCCATCATAAACTTCCCCTTCTTTAATAATAAGATCATAAATTAAAGTTTGATTACAACTTAAACAGATAATTAAACCTAAAATTATTTTACATAATTTATTAAAACTCAAAATAAAAAAGGGTTTTAACAGTCTCTTCATATATTCAATCTACAATTATTACTATTATATTTACTAAATAATGATAAATAGTTTTGTTGAAATTAAATGAAAAATTATCTCTTCCAACTAGTAATTTTTAGCTTATTATTGCTCGGGTTATATCAATGCAAATCGGGTGAAACTTATAAGAAAGGATCCAAAGAACATATTAGAAATGTGACCATTAAAATTGATGATAATGCTTTATTAGAAGCTGATGAGGATCATAAAGACTGGATTACTTACGGACTTAACTATAGTGAAGATAGATATAGTAAGTTGAAAGAAATAAATAAAAAAAACATTGACAAGTTGAGTCTACATTGGGCTATCCAACTTGGTACAAAACGAGGTATCCAAGCAACTCCAATAGTTGTTGACGGTATTATGTTTTTCACAGGTCCGTGGAGTACGGTATATGCAGTTGATGCTAGAAAAGGGTCAATCATTTGGAAGTATGATCCGGAAGTACCACGTGAAAAAGCACTAAATCTATGCTGTGGAGTAGTAAACAGAGGAGTAGCTCTTTACAAAGGTGCTATAATATTAGGTACTTTGGATGGTCGTCTTATATCTCTAGATGCTGTAAATGGAACACTCAAATGGAGTGTAATGACCGTTTCAGATAAAGATGGGTACAGATACTCCATAACTGGAGCACCAAGAATCGTTAAGGGGAATGTTATTATAGGTAATGGAGGTGCAGAATATAAAGCTAGAGGTTATGTAACAGCATATAATGCAGAAACTGGGGAAAAAGCATGGAGATTTTATACCGTTCCTGGAAATCCTAATAATCCTTATGAACATCCTGATCTTGAAACTGCAGCTAATACTTGGACTGGAGAGTGGTGGAAACAAGGTGGTGGTGGAACGGTATGGGATGCAATTGTCTATGATCAAGAATTAGATCAACTATATATTGGAGTTGGAAATGGAACTCACTGGGATAGAAAAATAAGAAGCCCAGAAGGTGGTGACAACCTATACTTATCTAGTATCGTTGCATTGAATCCTGATGATGGTTCATACTTATGGCACTACCAAACAACCCCAGGAGATACATGGGATTATACAGCAACACAACCTATTATTTTAACAGATCTATCAATTGATAAAACAACAAAGAAAGTTCTGATTCAAGCACCAAAAAATGGTTTCTTTTATGTTATCGATCGTACAAATGGAGAACTTATTTCTGCACAAGCTTATACTTATATGAACTGGGCTAAAGGAATCGATAATAATGGCCGTCCTATTGAAGTTGAGGGTGCTCGTTATGATGACAAAAAGGTCCATTGGATTACACCCAGTTCCCACGGAGGACATAATTGGCATCCTATGTCATATAGTCACAATACTGGCTATGTATACATTCCTAGTTTAAAACGTTCAGGAAAACATTACTATGACCCAGAGAAAGTATTTGTTTCACCTGATAGACCGTCAAGTGGAATGGGATATAATACAAGCATTCCTTCGAAGCTCTACCTACCTACTGTATATGATCAACATCCAGATGCACCAAAACCTGGAACATCTAAAGGTAGGTTAATAGCATGGGATCCGGTTAGGCAAAAAGAAGTTTGGGGAATCGACCAAGTATTTCATTACAATGGTGGTTTGTTATCAACTGCAACTAACCTTCTATTTCAGGGAGATGCGGAAGGTAATTTTATTGCCAGAGATGCAGAGTATGGTAAAGAACTTTGGAGATTTGATGTTCGCTCTGGAGTAAATGCACCTCCAATAACATACTTAGTTGATGGAGAGCAATATATAACTATTGCTGTAGGATGGGGCGGTGCTCAAGGACAAGGCGCAAAAGTTGTTGATAGAATTCACCCTGGTACAATCTATACTTTTAAGTTAAATGGCAATGCTTCTCCTCCAAAAAAATTTCCATCTCTAAAAAAACAATACACATTACTAGAAACTGAGGCTACTCCTATTACAATAGGTAAAGGTTATAACTTATTTCAAAAAAATTGTAGTGGCTGTCACTTTGGAACAGGCAGTGGTAGTGGATCTATTCCAGATTTAACTATGTCACAGGATAGAATCTATGAAAACTATGATGAAATTATCTTAGGAGGTAAACTAGCTTCTCAGGGTATGCCAAATTTTAAAAATAAACTTACCAAAAATGATGTAGATAAAATCAAAGCTTATATCCTCTTTACTGCTAAATCTTTGCGTGAAAATCCAATGCAGTATAGAGAAACTCTTACAAATTATCAGAAAATCGCAGATCAAGTTAAAAGCTTGAAATAGAATTCTATAGATAGTAAAAAATGCATATAATATTTATATGATTAATAAATATATTCTATTATTATTTAGAAGGTATATGCCACACATTATTTTCGAAATCAACATATCCATTCAATTCATTAGCAACTACTCTATCAACTATTAACAAACCTTTTTTTGCCATATTTGAAAAATTATCTATGCCTCTATCGAAATTTTGACGTGTTCTATGAATATTATACTTATCAGAAAAAGATCTATTAAAAATTTTTTCCACTCCATCTTTACCAACCATAAATCCTAATAACCCACCCCAAGTAGCTGTAGGATTATCTGAATCCCAACCAGCTAAAGAACCAATTTTAATTGTTTCTATATAATCTCCCTCTCCACAAAATAAACTTACCAAACTAGCAGCAAAATTTATTCCAGCAGCAAAACAAGCATTACAATAAATATTTTTAGATGTTAAATCATAACCATCCAAACCTTCTACTTGATACCTTTGATAAACTTTATCTCTAATGCTTTCCCATTTAACACCATTAAGATATTCAGACTTTACAAAATCATACATTTTTGCAGAATATGAATCAGCTGGCAAAACTTTTCTTGATTCATCTGCCATCCACATTATATTCTCTTTCATTGATTTTTTTTTATCTACCATTGAAGCTAATGAATACATAGAAACATAAAACTCTGAAATCCATTGAGCATTATATCTAGCGGTAGTTTGAATAGGTAATTTTGCCATTTCTATAGCTATATCAGGACGAGATGGAGCATAAAAACCAAATATTTCTGTTGTCAACTGAGCATCAATCATTTCATATTCAGGATTATTTTTTGGATTACTTGTCTCAGGAGGAATGATACCCTCTTTCATTAAATCAAATGCTTTCTGATTTGAAACCCACAAAAAATTTTCCTCTTCACTTCTTATATGCTTGATCCATCCCTCTTTAATTTGTTCACCAGTTAAAAAAGAGGTTTTATTCTTAATAAGAAGTTCTTGATACATATACTCTATATCAGTATCATCATCTGCTGGCCATAAACCATCCTGTTCAAAAACAAAATCTATAGTTGGTGATAAGTTGCTAGGCTCAGAATTAAAAATACTTGGTATATCAGGTTTACCCCAATCTTCTCTAGTATAAAAATTACCTGTTTTTATTTCTCCAATATTACCAATTTTATCCATTTCTGTAACAAGGCCAGTCATATTAGCAATACACTGAGCCAGCCAAAAACCTTCTAATTTATTAAAATAATCAGCCCTAGAAATAATGATATCATTTTGATTTGACACATACTCATCTCTATTTGTAGTTTGATCTGAAATAGATTTGCATGAAAAAATTAAAAGACATAAAAAAAAATATATTTTCATACTATTACAAATACCTATCAATTTCCTTTTTAAGTTTTAGTAAACTATCAGTATATCCATTTAATTCTTCTTTTAGTAATGCATAAACTTCCCTTGACCCATTTGTTGGTAAACCATCACCACTTTCTACGCTCTTTCTTAAATAAGCAAGCCTATTATTTACTCTTATAGGAAAATTTAAAGGATCTTGACCACTTTGATTTTTTACTTGATAAATACTTGATTCTATAGATTCAAGTTGAGAAATTAAAGTTTTTAGTTTAGATGATTTATTCGAAGATTCATCTGTAATAAGAGCATTTAATTTTTCTTTCAAATTCCTTATTTCAATAACACTTTTATTTGCTAAATCAGTTTCGTTTCTAATTTGCATTGCAAAATCAAATTGTACTTGAATATCTTCATCAGATACATCTATTCTTGGGTCTTTAATTAGATCTATAGAAGTTTCATACTTCTCATCATTAATAGTTAATACTATTTTATAATTCCCAGGAGGTGCAATAGGGCCTAATTGAGGTCTTGCTGACCAAATAATCATTCCGTCAAACTCTGAGGCACCTGGGTATCTAAGGTTCCATATATAAGTATTCAATCCTTTTTTCATAGAAGGATTTTTATTGTCTGAACCAAACCATGAAGACTCCTCTTCCAAAGAATCTTTTTCTAATAATCCATCCTTCTCTAAAGCAACATTACCTTTTAAATCAATAATTTTAATATTTAAAGATTCAGCATCTTCTGGTAAATAATATTTAATTTCAGCATCCTGAACTCTCCTAGCTGCATAATATGCATCATAAAGATGCGCTTTACTTGGGTCAACTTTAGACATCTCTCTAATTGGGGATATATCATCCAATATATATATTGATCTACCATGAGTACCTACAACTAAATCTTTATCTGTAACTATTAAATCAGATATTTGAGTATCAGGCATATTCAAACTCAGTGAAGACCAATTATCTCCATAGTCATATGAAACCCATACTCCATGTTCACCTCCAGCATATAAAAGTCCAGGAACAAGTAAATCTTCTCTAACAACATGAAGAAAATCATCTTTCCTTATACCACTAACAATCATATCCCAATTTTTTCCATAATCAGTAGTTTTCCATATGTATGGTTTTCTATCATCCATTTGATACCTTTTAGCGGCAATAAAAGCAGTTCCAGGTGAATGAATTGACTCTTCTATTATACTAATTCTTGTGTCTTTTGGCATATCAGGAGGAGTAATATTTTCCCAAGTCTTTCCATGGTTTTTAGTTATATGCATTAAACCATCATCTGATCCTGCCCAAATTACATTTTCATCATGATTTGAAGGAGCTAAAGCAAAAACAGTAGCATAAATCTCAGGGCCATTCATATCATTTGTAATTATACCTCCTGTAGGACCTAAGGTATTTGGGTCTGCATAAGTTAAATCTGGACTTATTTTATTCCAACTTTGACCATCATCTTCAGATACCCATACATGTTGCGATGATGTATATAATTTATTAGAATTTAATGGAGAAAAAATTATTGGGAAGGTCCATTGCCATCTTTCAGGCAAAGCACTTGATGGTTCACCTGAAAAAAATCTTGGATAAACCTGTATATCTCTTTTATAACCATTACTTCTATCGTACTTTGTTAAAAGTGCTCCTTGACTACCTGCATAAAACCAATCTAATTTATCTGGATGTTGACTAATATAACCTGATTCTCCACCTCCTATGGCATAATAATATTGCTTATGTGGTCCTCGAGCTTGTTTAAAATTCCAACCCTCAGAAGGAATACACATTGTAGAATTATCTTGTTGAGCACCACATATCATATAAGGAAAATCTTTCGTTACCATGATATGATAAAATTGAGAAGTTGGAAAATCTAAATCCGTCCAAGTATCACCACCATTTACTGAGACACATCCACCTCCATCATTAGCATTAACCATTCTCATTGGATTATTAGGATCTATCCATAAATCATGATTATCACCATGTGGAACAATGATTCTTTTATCAAAAGTTTTTCCGCCATCAATCGATTTATAAAAACCAGTATTTAAAGCATATACAACATTTTCATCTTTTGGATCAGCGTAGATTCTACTATAATAAAATGCTCTTTGCCTTAACTTTCTTTCATCATTAATTAATGCCCATGTTTTTCCTGCATCATCAGATGTATATACTCCTCCATCATTAGCTTCTACAAGTGCCCATAGTTTATTTGAATTAGCTGGAGAAACAGTAATTCCTATTTTCCCTAATGGTCTTCTTGGCAATCCTTCATTTTCTGATATATCCTCCCATGTCTTTCCTCCATCTATAGTTTTATAAATACCACAATCTGGACCACCACCTAACATTTTATAAGGTGTTCTATAAACTTGCCAAAATGTTGAATATAAAATATCAGGATTATTAGCATCCATTATTAAATCAATTGCTCCAGATTTAGAACTCTTAAATAATATTTTATTCCAATTTTTTCCACCATCTATAGATTTAAAAACGCCTCTTTCATTATTTTCACCATAAGGATGCCCAAGAGCAGCAACATATACTACATCTGGATTACTTGGATGAACTCTAATTTTAGATATAGCCTGTGTTTCTTCCAATCCTATATGAGTCCATGTTTTTCCTGCATCAATAGATTTATAAACTCCATCTCCTTGCATTATATTTCCTCTAAGTTCAGTTTCTCCCATTCCAATATAAACAATGTCAGGATTTGACTCTGAAACCGCTACAGCACCTACTGAACTACTCTTTATTTGACCATCAGTAACTGGTTTCCATGTTTGGCCTCCATCAACAGTTTTCCATAGACCACCACCAACAGCACCAAAATAATATTCATTTATTCTTGATGTAGATCCCGCTACAGCAATAGAACGACCCCCTCTATCGGGACCAATACTTCTCCACTCTAAGTGGTTAATTATACTGTCTTTGGTTAAAATCGAATATGATTCAAAAGAAAAAATAAAACATATAGATAATACAATAGATAATAATTTAAATCTCATAATTCTGAATTAAGGTTAGGTTGTTTAATGGATAAATATATCGAATTTATTTTTATTGAAAAAAAATAAATCTTAGGTTTATCAATTATAAAAACTAATTATCAAATCGTTTTATCCAATTTTTTCTTTCACTACTAAAATAATACTCTCTAGAAGTTACTGGGGGAATATGATGTTCCATTAGTGGAATCAGAGATTTCTCAGGAATTTTAGTTGGATTAGAAGGTATTTTAGAACGTAATTCTTTAATTACATTATTATAAGAATCTTGCCCTATTAAATTATACCATTCCTCATTATCATTTTCTAAATTATATAACTCTTCACTACCATCTACATAATTAATATAATGCCATGGTCCTTTTCGAACAGAATAATCAGCAAAATCATATGTCGTAATAATACTTCTCTCATCCATACTTTCAGGATTATCTAATAACTTCACTAAACTTTTACCATCCAAATTATTATTTCTTGGAAGATTACATAATTCAAGAAGAGTTGGATAAATATCTAACAGTGAAGTTAAACTTTCAACATTTTTACCATTATTACTTCCTCTAGGTAAAACAGAGATTCCTTTGGGAGCCTTTATCATTAGTAATGTCCTTATAACATTCTCCCATAATGAAAACTTCCTCCAATGCATCTTTTCACCTAATTGCCAACCATGGTCTGACCATATAACAATTATTGTATTATCTGCATATTTACTCTTTTTTAAGTTTTCTAATAATTCACCTACCATAGCATCAGCAAAAGTTATTGAAGCTAAATATCCTCTTATAGCATCTTTCCATTTCCCAGCTTCAACAATATTTTTATGATAATTACCACCCCTGCTAATTAATTCTTTTGCTCTATCTCCTAAATCGGTTGTGTCACTTTTTAATAATTCTGGTATATTAATACTATCAATAGGATACATATCAAAATATTTATTAGGAACATACCACGGTAAATGTGGTCTATAAATACCACATGCTAAAAAAAAAGGCTTATCATGATCTTTTTTTAATAAATCAGATATGTATTTAACACTCTTAAAATCACTTGTTTCTTCTTTACCAACTGAAATTCCAGCCCAATCAAATGCGCTGTACATATACTTAAATGGTGGCATATTGACAGGAGCATTTTTAGGGATATAATCTTTAGGCATATTATTAACTTGAGAAGGATAATAATTATTCCAACTATCTGGATGAACCTGAGAATAATGATATATTTTTCCAGCACCTGCTGTATAATATCCATTATTTTTAAAATATTCAGCTAGAGTTGTTGCTTCAGACATCTTAGGGACTTTTCTCCAGTCTTGATAGTTTGAGTACATACCTGAAGTATATGTATGCAAACCAGTCATCATAGTAGATCGTGAAGGATTACATCCAGGACTGGTACAATAATTTTTATTAAAATTTACAGATTCTTCTGAAAAATTAGATAAATGTGGTGTTATAACTTGATTATTTCCTCCTAGAGGCTCATTCCAATCATTTAAATCATCAATTGAAATAAATAAAACATTAGGATGATCTAATTTCGTATTGTTACAAGATATTAAAAAAGAAAAAAGAAAAAATACAAATAATATTCTCAAGTAAAATTTTTTAAATTTATTAATAAAGGTGCCAATAGAAATAGAATCTCTTAATTTTCATCAATGGTCTATTTAAGTTACATTTTTGAAAAGATAAATATATAAAAAAATATTTTCTAGATAATTAGAAATTACTTTTGACCGAAAGAAATGAGATTAGAAAATAATTTATATGCACCTCCTACACCAGCAGGAAGTTGTCTAAACCAAGAGTAAGATGTATAAATAAAATGCCCTTTCCCTACTTTTGAAATCAATATTCCTCCGTGATTGGAGTCTTCATTAATATCATTTGAAGAAATGATGGTTTCGTATTTTTCAGACCATTGATTAGGAAAATATAAACCCCTCTCCTGTACCCAGCCATCAAAATCATATAGATTGATTTTATTTGGAAAGTTAAGTGCTGGATGAGTATTATCTAGAATTTCAACTACTGAATTCTCTTGAGAAACTCTGTTTCTAGATAATTTAAAGGGATATGGTGCGAAATTATTGACATCTATACCACGTGATGTATTATACTGTACAATAACATTACCTCCTTCATTCATAAATTCCATTATAATAGGCTTTATCTCAGGTAATGATTTATTAATATTAAAAGCTCTTATTCCAATAATTAATGCATCATAATTTAAAAGATTATTTAAATTAATATCATCTTTTTTTAGTAGGTCAACTTCATATCCAACTAGAGTTAATGACTCGGGAATTTTATCTCCAGACCCCATTAAATAAGCAATTTTTTTTGACTTAATTTTTAAATCAAATTTAATAAGAGACACTTCAAATTTTGGAAATCTTGTTTGACTTTTAATATGATTGTAAGCTATTTTATCTATACCTCTATCATAAATATTATTTCCTACTTCTGCATTAAATAATAAATTCTCAGATATATTTTCATTATTTGGTAAAGTAATAGAAAACTTTAGGTTTTTTTTATCTCCCTTATTTTCTATAATTATATCATAAAACTCAGGTTGTACGATTATATTTTCACTAGTATTAATAGATATCCTCGCATTTAGCATATCAACTCCAGAAACCACTTCAACTTCTATATCTTTTTTATTAGAATTAATAAAAAGTTCCTTTGTATTTTTTGCATTTAAATAAACGGGGTTTCCTATATTAAAAGGCTTGTAATCATCACCTTTAGTAGGATTATTAATTTTAAATTCAACTGGAATATCATATGATATTAATTGTCCATCTATTCTAAAAATAAATTTTGAAATTAACGCAGGGTTATTCTCAGGGTTTCCAACAAGCATCTGATTATTGATTATATAATTTCCAAAATTTGATTTATTTATAAGCCAATATTTTTCTGAGATATCTCCTGTATTTGGTAATGAAACTTTTTTAGTTAATTTGAAATTAATATTGTTATTAAGGTTTTTATCAATTTTATATTCTTTGTTAAGTATTTTTATCTTCTGTAAGATAATCTCATAAGGACTCCGATTAATAGCTTCAAAATTTATATTTATTTCTTTTCCTTTAACGGCTAACTCAACATCTGAAAGTGCCTCAAAAAACAATCCAGAGCAAGCTTTTATGATTTTTTTTATCTCATTTTTTTTTATTTCCCTCCAGTGACTATCAGCAACTCTATTTAACTCCTTATTGGCTAGAGATAGATGATTAATTATATTATATGGTTCTTTAAAATCAAAAGAATCCTTTGCATTACTAATATGTTGTCTAAGGATTTCTTCTGGTTTAACTCTATCCCAAGAGGTATCTATACCTTCCATAATATCAAAATTAACATTACTACCCTGAGTCTGAATAAATATCTCAGTCTCACTACCTCTTCTTCTTAAGGATCCAAACGCTTGACTTTTATGCATTGACCTACTCTCAGAAGCTAGCTCATTATATGATTTACCAATAAGTTCATTATACAAACCAACATCTATCTTGAGAATTTCATCTTTATTATAACTATCTATATTTTGAAACCTTAATGATGCATTCCAAAAAATTCTTTTTGGTTTCCATGTCTTAACATATTTTAATTGATCTGGATAGGCAGAAGGGTCTCCAGATAAATTAAATGCCTTATTTGCTAATATCGCAGATGCAGTATGGTGACCATGAGTTGTTCCCGGAGTTTGATTAAACCTTGTTATTATTACATCGGGTTTAAACTTTCTAATAATCCATACAAAATCTGATAATATTTTATCTTCATCCCAGAACTTTAAAGATTCATCAGGACTTTTAGAATAACCAAAATCAATAGCTGAAGAAAAAAACTGATTTCCTCCATCAATTTTTCTAGCCTCTAAAAGTTCATGGGTTCTAATTAGACCTAGGTTTTCTTTTAAATGTGTTCCTATAAAATTTTGTCCTCCACCTCCTCTAGTAGCAGATAAATATGCAGTCTCATATTTTTTTTCGTTTGACAGATATGCTATTAATCTAGTATTTTCATCATCAGGGTGAGCAGCTATATATAAAACCTTACCAAACACATCCAATTTATCTAACATTGATAATATATTAGAGCTTGAGTAAAAGTTTTTTTCTTGGGCAATTGTTGGTACTATAGTTAAAGCAGAAAAAAATAAAAAGCCAATAAAATTTCTAATATTCATTCTTCAATAAAATTTATTAATCTTTATACTTATTAAACCAGTAGATAATATGATCAATTTTTGTAATTAGTTGACTAGGTCTATTTGATATATTGTGATATGCTCCTGGAATTTCAACATATACAGTCTCAATTTTTCTTAGCTTAAGAGCATGATATAATTGTTTAGCTTCAGAGGGTGGAGTCCTTAAATCATTAGTGCCAACCATTACCATAGTTGGAGTTTCAATGTTTCCTACAAGTGAAATTGGAGAAAAGCTCCAGTAGTGCTCAGGATTTTCCCAAGGTTGACCCTCATACCTTGAGTGTGCATAACCAAAATAATTATCTGCTACAAGAGTCTTTGAAACCCAATTCATAACAGGTTTTATAACAGCAGATGCTTTAAATATATTATTTTTTCCAATAATCCAAGCAGTCATTATACCACCTGCACTTCCTCCAGTAACAAAAAGATTATCTACATCAACATATCCTTTTTTAATCATTATATCTACACCATCCATTACATCATGATAATCATCTCCAGGGTAATTTCTATATAATAAATTACCAAACTCTTCTCCATAACTAGTACTTCCTCTAGGATTAGGATAAAATACTACATAACCACTGGCAGAATACAATAGAATTTCAGGAGAAAAACGATCACCATAATTACTTATAGGACCCCCATGATTTTCTACAATTAGTGGATATTTTTTATTTGATTCAAAACCAGGAGGTTTTGCTATCCATCCTTGAATGTTCCTACCATCTACAGAAGATTTATACCAAACTTCCTCAACAGATCCTAAATCTTTATTGGATAGTAAATCATGATTCAATTTTGTGAGCCTTTTAACTTCTTTTCCATCATAATAAGCTATATCTGAAGGATGATATGGAGAAGTTAGAGTATATGCTATATTACCAGAAGTTGAAATAGAATAAGATCCACCACCATAAGGTCTTCCAATAGTAGTGCCACCAACATTATTAACTAATTTTTTTATTTTACCCGAAAGAAAGCTATAACCAACTTTAGTATTACCATTATCATCATACATAAAATAAATTCCCTTACCATCTGAAGACCAATTTAGAGATTCAATACTTCTATCAAGATTCGTTTTAATTTCTCTTTTATTAGACCCATCCATATCCATTATATATAATCGAGTAGTTTGATATGTCTGCACTTTATCATCATATCCTAAATATGCAATTTTATCTCCAAATGGTGATATTTTAGAACCATAATCAGGTCCATTTCTATCAGTAAGCACTTTTAATCCGGAACCGTCAACAGAGATTGAATATATTTCTGAATTTCTAAAATCATATTCCCAATCATCGGTATAGTTAGAAGTGAATACTATCCTCTTTCCATCTTTTGACCAATCAAATGAAGAGTGATTATAATCTTGATTTGTAACCTGTAAAGGAACTCCTCCTTCTTGGGAAATAATAAATAAATGTGTAAACCCTTTCTTCATATAACCAGATCCATCCGACTCATGCTTTAATCTTTCAGTAATTCTTGGTTTTGGTGCCCATTTAGCATTTTTAGGTTTAGGAGGTGGGTTTATAAGGTTTAAAGGTTTATCAGCAACAAACATAGAAAATGCTAAATAATCTCCATCAGGAGACCATTTTAAGTTTCTTGGAGAATTATCTAATTGAGATATTACAGAATATTGCTTAGAGTCTAACCAATAAATATAAATTTCAGATCCATTAGCATTATCAGAAGAAGAAATAAAAGATATTTTTTTACCATCTGGACTCCATCTTGGACTTCTCTCATTTTTTATATTTGATGTTAATTTTTGATGCCCAGAACCATCACTATTTAGTATCCATAATGAAGATGTTTTACCATCTTTCATTATATCCATTTTTGTTCTTACATAAACTATTTGTGAATTATCAGAAGATAATTGAGGATCTTGAGCATACTGCAAATCAAACACATCAAGATTAGCAAATCTTTTTTGTCCAAAAGAAGAAAATACAAGTGGTAAAACTAATAAAATAAATAATAACTTTTTCATTATATCATCTAATAAAACCATCTGATGAGGTTCTATAATCAATCACAAAACCATTATCCTTAGTAAATTTCTTAAATTCATCTGATGCAGGACCTACAACGATAAACTCTTCAATTGTAAATAAGTTAAAAAACCTATCAAAAAATGGACCACTCATAAAATTTTGACCATGTATTACTCCAGACTTACTATCTATATATTTTTCATGTAAAGTAACAGTTTTTCTATCTTCAGAAACATAATATGCATATTCAATACAAAAACTTTCATTTTTTATAACATTTTCAGTTATCTCTCCAATAAATCCATCTAAGTCTTCTGATGTATTATCGTTAACTTTTAAGTTTATGATAAATGCTATGTTATTTAATTCAGAATTTCTTTTAATATTATCATTATTAAGGTCTTCACTATTTTCTACTTTAACACATGAAAATAGTAATAAAGAAATAAAGGTTGTATTTATTAATCTATTCATAATCTTTTTTTTAATTAAGCTTAATTCTTGCTAGATAATCAAATGCTGTGACATATAAATATTTTTCATCATTACCAAAGGCACAATTAAGAGCATTTGTAGTAGTTCCAATAGTAGCTAAATGTTTTCCTTCAGGAGTTATTATTAAGACTCCACCAGGTCCAGTAGAAAATACTACACCAGAAGAGTGGACTTTAAGTCCATCAAACCAACCTTGATATGTTTTTGATAACTCAGTACCATCAAAAAATATACTTCTATTAATTAAACCACCTTCAGTAACATCAAATTTTGTAATAAATGGATTTTCTACATCAGAATTATTTACATATAAAGTCTTATTATCAGGTGATAAAGCAATACCATTTGGAAGTGTAATATCATCAACTAATAAAGATATCTCTCCAGTAGTAGAAAGTTTATAAACTCCATTATGAGGCTGTTCTTTCAAATCACTAGTTAAAAGTTTTTCTAATCCAAAACCATATGGTGGATCAGTAAAATAAATATCACCATTTTTAGCGATTGTTAAGTCATTAGGACTATTAAAAAGTTTTTCATTAAATCTTCCTGCCAAAGTTTCAAAAGTAGGGTTCTCAGTATTCCAATCAACAAGTTTAGCAAGTCTCCTATCTCCATGCTGAGCTAAAATTAATTCACCATCTTTATTTAATGCCATACCATTAGATCCAAGAATTCCATCAGGTTCAGCAGGTACTATACCAGTATATCCACTAGGGTCCATAAAAACAGATAACCCTTCTTCTTCATTCCACTTGTAAGTTTTATTTAACTGAACCTGAGTAAATATTAAAGAATTCATATTTGGTAACCAAAGAGGTCCCTCTCCAATAGTTAATGAATCTGCTAACAGCTCTATTTGCGAGTCGGATGAAACAAAATTTTCAGCTGATTCATCTAAAATAGTAACAAACCCACGAGTGTATCTAATGACACTCTCATTACTATTTTGGTTTTGACAAGCAAAAAATAATGGAATTAAGAATAGATATAAATATATATTTTTCATGAAATTTTATTTTTTTTAAAATAATTCTTCTAATGTACTACTTAGAATGAAAAATTCAAAGATTAATTAAATAAGGATTCTTTCATTAAAGAAGGAGGCATATTACCAACTTTTAATAGTTTTTCATGGAATTCATATATACTATATTGATCACCTTGTATTTTTTTATATTCTTCTCTCATCTTTAAAATTTCAATCATTCCAATAAAGTAACCAATAAAATAACCAGGTCTAGAAGAAGATGAGTCTATCTCTAACTGAGCAGCCCATCTCAGAAAACCTACTCTATCTGTCATAATGCTTATTGCATCTTCATAAGATAATTTACCTGAATGCATACCAACATCATAAATAACCCTCGCATTTCTCCATAATCTAAGTTGCAACTGCCTAAGTTTAATTTTTTTATTTGGATAAAATCCAGTTTCAAGCATAAGTTGCTCATTATATAATCCCCAACCCTCACTAAATAATGATATTCCATTATTTTTTCTAAGTTCACTTGGATTATGCATTTGGTAAAGACCCTGAATATGGTGACCGCCATAGGTTTCGTGTGGAGCGGTAACAATAATAACTCCCCAATCGTGCTCTACTAAATATTCATCTTTTGTCTTCTTGTCCCAATAATCTTCAAAAGGGTTAATCTTCCACTGAGAAGTAAAATATCCCTCATCATCGACCCCACGTGATCTTGAAAAATTTCCATAGTAAGATGTCTTTCTTAAATATTCCTCTCTTGCAACTACATGAACCCTTTCCTTCCAAGGTATAGGAATAAGCTTATTATTTTTGATATGTTCTCCAGATTTATCAACCCAATATTGATGCGCTTCTATCATTTTATAAGGCTCAGGATATTCATTTTTAATTTCTATAAGAAGCTCTTTTGTAGTCTTTGATGAATCAATTTCTTTAGCTAATTCATCCATTTTAGCAACTGTCCTATTAAACTCTTCCCATCCAAATTCCCAAAGTGTTTCATCATTATAATCAAGTAAAAATTGATTTTTTAGCATTTTATTATAAGTTTCTTTACCAATAGCAAAAGTAGATTCTTCTTTACTTGGAAGAACATTCTCTAGAAAATCAGTAAATACCTTTAATTCATCAAGTATTTGAGAGGAAAAACTAAGAATTTGATTTCTATTATCCTCAGAAACTGAATTGCAGCTTTCAAGAAACTTCTTTACTTCAACATTGAATATGACACTTGAATTTTTTGCCATATAAAGACCTAACTCTTGAAATCTTGGAACATATTCTACCAGTTGTTTAGAACCACTTTGTAAGTCATTTTTAATAATAGGTAAGTATTCAATTAAAAAAATTATCTTTTCTTCACATGTCTTTGGTCCATTAATATTACTTGATACTTGTCTAAAGTTCATATAGTCTCTAGGATCTCTTTTCCAAGACTGAACCTCTTCATAATCAAGTTCTTTACCTACTAATAAACTCTCAATGAATTTATAATCAACCTTTTCTTCTTTTAATAAGTTTTCAAAATCTACTGATCTCAGTTCTTTCAAATTACTTTTAACTTTACTAAGTTCTGAAAAAATATAATCTTCACTTAATCTATTTATAGTGTTTGTAAAGTTGTTTTCTTTGTTTGTGAAAGATTCAACTATCTTTTTAAATTTCTCATTATTGATTGAATTATTAACACATCCTATTACAAAAAAAAGAGATAATGTTAAAGTTATTATTTGTACTTTTTTCATATTAATTAATTGTTTTTAAATAATTTTTAATTGATTCAGAGAGAGAATTTCTTTCCTTTCTCAAATTTGCAATTTGTCTTGAATATACAATAATCCGATTCCTTAGATTATATGTATTAATATAAAAATCTATGCTCTGATATTTTCTTTTAATTTCTTGATTTTTAAAAAAATCATTAAACTTCCTTAAGCTATTCTCATCATAATCAGATATTGTATAATCATTATTTTCATTAATAAAAAGCATTGAAAATGGGTGATATTCATTATAATACTTCAAAGCTATATTATCGACAATATGGTTATTATCAAAAATTCTTTTTGATGTAGCCTCATAATAATTATTCATTTCACTATGAATATTTTGAGGAAATAAATTTATTCTACCATTTGATATTAATGATTTGTAAGTTGCATCTGTCATAAAAAATGTCTGATAAGTATATAAAAAACCAAGGTTTATAATACTGTCAGTATATGCCTTATAGGAAATTTTCTTATCATTTTTTAACTCAATTAAAGAAAGCATATTTTTAGTTTTTACATCTCCATTTTTTAAGGAATTATAAACCTTACTGCCCATTAAAGAATCATTATCTAAATCATCAAGAATTGACTCAATATCTTTAATATGTTGAATTTTTTCTATCCTATTTCTATTCCATTCATCTATCCAAAAAGAAAATGATATACCCACTACAATTACTAGAAACTCTAAAAAATACCTAATTGCTAATTTTTTCATTTTTTTATTGATTTAAAAACTTAGAGTCTCCAAATGCTTTGGGATAATTATTTTAGATCTAACATTTAGTTTTTTCACATCCTCAACAAAGGGTTGAACTTTAGATTTAATTGCATCATCTTGAGAAAATCCATATGGAATTCTAAAGTTATCCCAATGGGTAGGAATTATAACTTCTGGATTTCCAGTAGATGAAATTAGCCTTTCAGTATACTTATACATATTCTTTCTAGAATTTGCAGATCCCGCAAGAAGTATAGTAGGTTCTAAGCCTTTTATATTATCTTCAATAAAATTCATTGATCCCATCGTAAGAATTTTTTGTGATTTAAACCTAAAATAAAACATAAGAGAATTCCCTTCAACATACCCTCTAATTTTCATTGGAGGTTTAAAATCTTTAGAAATAACACCTGAATTAAAATACAACTTATTTCTAAGGGCTGAGTGTAGAGAAGGAATCACTTTTACAGAAAAATTTTCAAACTGATAATCCTCCCCACCCTTTACAGTTATTATTTGTCTGCCTGGAATTCCATGAGCTCTAAGTAAATTTGCCATACTTTCTGTTCCAATAACAGTTGCCCCTGTCTTTTTTGCAATGTATGGAACATCTGCGGCATGATCAAAATGAGTATGGTGAACAAAAATATAATCTACATTAAAGATATGTTTATCAATAACAGCACTATCAGGAACATAGAAATCTTCTCTATTATAACTAGGTCTAGTGTCACTCTCACCCATATTCTGTACATCTGAAGTTGTAACGGTAGCAGTTGTGCTACTTCCAAGAAGTTTTATTCTTGAGAGGTATGGATCCACAAGTACTGTGATGTTTTCATCTGAAAATTCCCAACCTGCAGCACCAAGATATTTTAGATTGATCTTAGAATCATTTTTTTCTTTGTTAACACACGATATAATAAGAAAAAGGAATAGAATATATCTCATAATATAAACCTACAATAATCAATCATAAATTCAAAGTTGTAATGATTAACTATGACAATAAACGTATTATCTTTAGATTTATATGATGTACAAACTACTTATTTGCATACTTTTTCATTCTTTTACTATATATAGCCAAAACATAGAATTCACAAATAATAATGGAAGGTTAGCGCTAGGAACTGGAAAAGAAAAATCAGCCTCTATAGGATTTGGAGATATAGATGGTGATGGAGATATAGATGCGATAGTTGCTAATGGAAGACACTGGCCGGAACATAATGAAATTTTTATAAACAACGGAAAAGGTATTTTTACAACATCAAAATTATTGGGTGACCAAAAAGATACAAGTTATGCAACTGAACTTGCTGATTTAGATAATGATGGTGATTTAGACATCGTTGTGGGCAATGACAAAGCACCTAATATAGTCTACCTAAATGATGGTAATGGAAACTTTACTATTCATTCAAATTTTGGAAAAAACAACTCTTCAACTAGAAACATAAAACTTAGTGATATTGATAAGGATAATGATATAGATATAATAATCTTAAATAGAAGAATGGAGAATGAAATTTGTTTAAATGATGGTTCTGCTAATTTTAATGAAATATTAGGGTTTGGAACAAAAGATGACTCTACTATAGATATAGAAGTAAACGATATAAATAATGATAATAATTATGACCTTATTCTAGCTAATAGAGACAAACAACAAAACTACATATACTTAAACGATGGAAATTTAAACTTTATAAACAAAATACCTTTTGGAACAGGAAAAGATGAGACAAGATCAATAGAAGTTGCAGATATAAACAACGATGGAATTCAAGACATTATAACTGCAAATATTGGTGAACAAAACGTAATATACTTTGGAGATAAAGATCTTAAATTTAATAATAATATAGTTTATGATACTAGTCATAATAGATCATACTCTATGGCAATTAGTGATCTAAACCTTGACGGATTACTTGATATAGTAGTTGGTAATTCAAGAAGTGGAAATGAAGTATTCATTAATAAAATGAAAGGTAAATCTTGGAAAAAAATAGATTTAATAGATAAAAAAATTTCTACTTATGATATCTTATGTGAAGATTTAAATTCTGATGGGAGGCCAGATATTATCGAAGCTAACTCTGATGAAATAAATAATTATTATTTTAACCTAAAAAAATAAATACATTTTAAATATTAAATCCATGAAAAAAATCTATCAATTAATCCTATTTATATTATCTATTTCATTCGCGAAATCACAAGAATTAAAATGGACACCTGAAGAAAGTATGAAAATAAAATCCATCAGTCAAGTAAATATTTCTAATGATGGAAAATATATTGCATATGTAGTAAGAGAAGCAATTATGGAAGAAGAAAAGTCTGAATATTTGAGTCAAATATGGGTAGCTTCAAGTGATAATTCATCCAATGAAAAATACACACATTCTAAAAAATCAAGTACATCACCAAAATTTTCTCCTGATGGAAAATCAATAGCATTTCTTTCAAGTAGATCAGGAAAAAATCAAATATGGATGATGCATACTTTTGGCGGAGAGGCTAAACAAATAACGGATGAAAAAAGTGGAATAAAGGGTTTCAAATGGTCTCCAAATGGAGAATTTATTGCCTTTACAATGAATAACCCTGAGACAGAAGAAGAAAAGAAATTAAAAAAAGAAAAAAGAGATGTTATTCTAGTAGATAAAAATTTTAAATATGCTCATCTCTATGTAATAAAGCCAAATATCGAAAATTCCTTAAAAAAAATTACATCTGGCAACTACTCTATTAATTCATTTGATTGGTCCCCTGATGGAAAAAATATAATTTTTTCTCATCAAAAAGATACTAGAATTAATACTGGATTTATTAATACGGATATATCTATGGTGCCATCAGATAGTGGTGCTGTTGTTAATGTTATAACTAGACCAGGATTAGATTCTAACCCACTATATTCTCCTGATGGAAAATCAATAGCATTTGTATCTTCAGGGGGGAAAATTGAACCCATTGGTTTGCAAGATGTTTACACATATTCAATAGCAAATAAAGAAATTAAAAAACTTGCAAATACACCGAACAGAGATGCTAATATAATAAGATGGGATTCTGACAATAAAAATATAATTATTTCTGAATCAATTAATACGAATAGCCAGGTGATGAGTATTCCAATAAATGGAAATAAAATAAATTATATAACCTCTAAAGAAAATTTAAAATATCCAACTGGTTACTTTAGCTCTATAAGTTTTGATCAATCTAGAAGCCTGATGGCTTATTGTTATGAAGACTTAAAAACTCCTAGTGAAGTTTATTTTTCAACAACTAAAAATTTTAAAAACACAAAAATAAGCAGTATTAACTCTGAATTAAAGTATCCAGAGCTTGCTAAAACAGAAGTTATTAATTGGAAATCTAAAGATGGATTAGAAATTGAAGGGATATTGACATATCCAAAAAATTATGAAAAAGGAAAAAAATATCCTATCATACTCCAAATTCATGGTGGACCTGCAGGAGCTTTTTCAGAAAGATTTAATGGGCGACCGGGAATTTATTTAACCGAATATTTTGCTGAAAAAGGCTATGCTACTATCAAACCAAATCCACGAGGAAGTACTGGATATGGAAAAGACTTTAGGTATGCAAATTATAAAGATTGGGGGTATGGAGATTTCGATGATGTTACAACAGGAGTTGATAAAATTATTGAAATGGGGATAGCAGATCCAAATAAACAATTTGTTATGGGATGGAGTTATGGTGGATATTTAACAAGTTTTGTGGTAACGAAAACTGATAGATTTAAAGCAGCAAGTATGGGTGCAGGACTTCCTAATTTAGTAAGTATGGTAACAACCACTGACATTCAAGACTATTTAGTTGGTCACATGGGTGGTGAGTTTTGGGATGATTATGAAACATATGAGAAACATTCAGCTATATACCAAATAAAAAATACAGTTACCCCTACTCAAGTAATTCATGGTGAAAAAGATTTACGTGTACCATTCACACAAGGTCAAGAGTTTTATAGAGCATTAAATCGATTAGGAGTAAATACAGAAATGATTGTATATCCAAGAACACCACATGGTCCTAGAGAACCTAAATTATTAATGGATGTTTCCGATAGAATTTTAAAATGGTTTGAAAATTTTATGCCTAAATAAAAGCTTTATTATTTTTTAGGAGAATAAACTATTCTACTATGTGAGTTTTTTAAAATTAAATCTTTAGAATATAATAATTTAAAATACTCATCATTAGCCCAAGATTCATATAAATTTCTATAAAAAGGACTTGAAGGATCTCCAGATTGTCCAGGAGAATTTGTTGCGATGCTATTGTCCCAATCTTTTGTATCTATTATTACTCTAAAACTAGCACCAGAAGATTGATTTAAATTAGATCCTGTTGATCCTGGTGTATAACTATTTCCTCCTCTAGAATATCTTTTAAAACTAATAATTTTATTTATAGAATCATTCACAATATCATCAAGAGGATGGTTAACCTTAATATGTTTATAATTATTTTGACCATAAACCCAGTCTTCAATATTACTTCCAAATCTATTTTTTAGATCTTGAATCGATGAAATAAATACATTCTTTAAAAAATTATTTTTTTCTTCAACTTCAAAAGAATTAACTTTTTCTATAATCTTATAAAGTTGAACCCATAATAGATTTTTTACTTCTTCAGGTACATACTCATCATGAAAAGAACGTATAAGTTTCCTTTCAAAATTCACATAGATAGTAGCTTCAACTGAGTTTTTAAATAACTTATTATCCCAATTTTCAAACATAGAGATATATTGTTTAAATTCTTTCTCAAAATTTATTTTTTTAAGCATTTTAGTTAATTCTTCAGATGGCAAAGAATGATAGTCTACCTGCAAACTTTTCATATCATCCATAGTGAATTTTTTATTACTTTTTAATACATCTTCTACTCTAGTTCCTCTATAAGGATCAGACCAACTAAAACCTATAGCATTCCAATTTGTATATGTCTCAGGAGTAACGTTTTGATTTGCTGTAGCAAAATAATTAGAGCTAGGGTTAAAAGTATTTGGCTTATCAATTATAGGTAAGTAACCGTCCCACTCATAATCACCATTACCAAGAACTGGGACCATTCCACTATGATTATTTCTTATAGGTGCTATTCCTACTGCCTGCCAACCAATATTTCCCATTTTATCAGCCCATACCATATTTTCACCAGGAATATTACTGTAATTGCAAGCATCCCTAAATTCTTCCCAATTTTTAGACTGATTCATTCTTAAAGATGCAAGATACGGGGAGCCCCCTACCTCTAACCAACCACACCTAATAGCATAAGCTCTATTATCTATACTATCTATTAGGGTCACTGGACCATGAATAGAGTAGTATAATGTGACATCATGATTATTCATTCCCTTAACTGGAATAGACTCTTGTATTGTTGTGAATTTATTCCACTCACCATTATATTTATACTCATTAAAATTATCAGGGTTTAGCTCATAAACATATAAATCCTCAGCATCTGTTCTAAAAACAGTAAGTCCCCAAGCACCAAATTCATTATGACCAATAGAAATTCCTGGAATTTCAGGTTCACCACCACCTATCACATTCCAACCTGGAGCTACTAAATGAGAGATATATCTTAAAGATGGCCCCACTATCGTCCTATGTGGATCATTAGCTAATATAGGATATCCATTAGCTGACTTGCTTCCAGAAATTGCCCAATTATTACTTCCTATAGAAAATTCATCTCTTTTATCTATGTTATCATAAAATGATATTTTATTTTTAGTTTCTTTTTTATATTCCTCTACAATTCTATATTCCTCTACAATGTGTTCTTGTTTAAAATTAATAGGTCTTCTATAAGCATTATATAATCCTAATATATCTTTATCTAAGTGTTCTTTTCTTATTTTATCATGCAGTTTTAAAGAAGGCTCTTTAGGATGAAACCACATCAAATCCTTTACTCTTTTTTCTCCTATCCTTGAAACAGCCCTTCCGATGCTAAGTTCCTGATCAATATTTCCCAAAAGACCTTGATGTCGAGATATAACAACTTCTGGAGTCCATAACTTTGGCTTAATACCTAACAAAGAAAATTCTATAGGTAGTTTACCAGGATATTTATTAACCTCATCAATATATGCATTTACCCCCTCAACATATGAATTTATAATTTTGTATCCGTCATCATGATAATGATCTGACTCATCCTTAATATTTCCTCTAAACTTAAATAACCTAGTTCCAATATCTCTTTTTAATTCACCTGGACCTAATATTTCTGAAACCGTTCCCGTAGCTTGTCTTCTCCAAACCTCAAATTGAAATAGTCTATCTTTTGCAGCTAAATACCCCTGAATAAAAAATAAATCTTTTTGATTATTAGCATAAATATGATTTATACCATTATTATCTCTGATTACCTCTACTTCATCAAGTAAATTATTTAATTGATTTTTTGTGGTACAGCTAAGAATAAAACAAAAAAAGGTTAACGTTAAAAATATTCTCAAGTTTCTAATCTACAACTATCCTATAAATTTTCAAAGAAAGGTACTTTTCTTATTTATGAGACTCTACTACTTTTTTTACAAGTTCTCCAATTTTAGAAGAATTTATCCATCTAGCAACAATTACTATATCATGATCTGGTACTACTACTACATAATTGCCTCCAAATCCAGATCCATAATATATATTTTCAGACAACCCTTCCCATTTTCTTTGATCTCTATTTAACCACCACATATATCCATAAGAAGAGTTGTTATCTGAAGGTATTCTCATTTTATTTATCCATTCTGAAGATATTAATCTTTTATTTTTCCAAAGACCATCTCTTAAGAAGAGTAATCCAAATCTTGCATGATCCTCAGAGCTTATAAACATACCTCCTCCAAAATGACCACCTCCACTTACTGACTGGACATCTACACCATCGATAATCTTCATTGATTCATCATAACCATACCATCTCCAAGTATTTGATGCACCTATAGGGTCCATAATATACTTTTTTAAGACTTTTGGCAACGGTATTCTAAATACGTTTAGTAATGAATAAGATAATAGATTAACTCTCACATCATTATATTTATAATCTTTACCAGGAGGCAATAAGGTTTGTTTCTTAATTTCTTCAAGAGTTAAACCTCTAGGTGGTCTGTCTGCCCAATCATAAGTTCCAAAAAGATTTCCAGACCATTGTGATGACTGATTTAAAAGATGATGCCATGTTATTTGACTATTATGAGGATCATCAAATTTACCATCCCATACATAATCCACGAGTTTATGATCAAGTGAAATAAGTTCTTTATCAAATGCTATTGCTGCTGTAGTGGATAAATAACTTTTCGTTACACTAAAAGTCATATCAACTCTTTTAGTTTCACCCCATTTGCCAATTATGTAACCATTTTTAATAATTAAACCATTAGGATTACCCCTCTTTTTTGTAGGTCCTTTTATTCTAAAATTAGGTTCATTACCAAAAGATTTAATTATCGCTATTCTTAAGTCTTTTTCTACACGATTTTCATTAAGAACAGCAAATTGAATAGCTTCATTTAATTTTTTAGAATCAACACCCACACTTTCAGGCGGCATCTCTTTCCAGATCTTAGTTGGATAATAGAGGTCCTGTGAATATATATTTACTGAAATTAAAAAGAGTATAAGTATTTTTTTCATTGATATTTTTTTTTTTAAAAAATGAAATATACAATAAATTAAATACCTTTAATATTGATAAATAAAATTAATACTATGTGTGAATGTGATAAATGTGAATGTACTGAGCCTTGCGATTGCGATTGCTGCGATTGTTAGCTAACATTTAATAAATAATTCTATATTAATCCATTGAAAAAAATAAATTATTTTCTACTAATTTTAGTCTTATGTAGTTGCAATACCAATGTATCAAATAAAAAAGATTCATTAAAAGCTCCAATAATCTCACCATTTTCAGGAATAGATACAATTTCTACTAATGACTGGTGGAATAGACTACCAAATCCTATAATTAATGTAGATGTAAAAAGAGAAGATGTTCTTGCATTTGGTATGTATACTGTTTCGAATAATATACTAAAACTAACTGCACAATTATTTCCTTTATATCCATATGAAACAAGAGAGGTAAGGTTAGAAGTTTATGAAAACAAAAATTGGAAAGAAATACAAAAGAAAAAAGTTAATGATTTAGGTTGGGCAACAACATTTAGAGTTGAGAATTGGAATTCTTCAATAAACACTAAATATAGGCTTTTACATGGTGATAAAGCTTCATTTCAAGGCTTAATAAGAAAAGACCCTATAAATAAAAATGAAATTATTTTAGCAGCATTTTCTTGTAATAGCAATAAAGATAGAGGAGATAGAAACAACTATGTAAATAATATAAATCACATAAATCCTGACTTATTATTTTTTGCTGGAGATCAGTCGTATGATCATCAAGAACATACTGCGGCATGGTTAAAATTTGGAATGCAATTTAGAGATACCTTTAGAAATAGACCATGTATTACAATACCCGATGACCATGATATTGGCCAAGGAAATTTATGGGGAGAAAATGGTAAAATTGCATCAACATCAGCAGGAAATGACGGAGGTTATTTTTATCATCATGAGTATGTAAAAATGGTTGAAAGAGCCCAAACATCACACCTTCCTGATCCATTTGATAATACTCCCATAGAACAAGGAATTAATGTATATTATACTAACCTTATTCTTGGAGAAATAGACTTTGCTATACTAGAAGATAGAAAGTTTAAATCTGGACCTAAAGGTAAAATACCTCAACAAGGACCAAGGCCAGACCATATAAGAAATCCAAACTATGACCCAAAATCAATTGATGTTGAAGGATTAAAACTTCTTGGAGATAGACAATTGAAATTTCTTGATGAATGGTCAAAAAGTAATCAAGGAGTTAGTATGAAATCTGTACTATCTCAAACTGGATTTTGTGGTGGGGCACATCTACACGGAAGTGAGGAAAATAGACTCCATGCTGATATGGATTCTAATGGGTGGCCACAAACTGGTAGAAATAAAGCACTAAAATTAATAAAAAAAGCAAATGCTGTACATATCGGAGGAGATCAACATATAGCAACAGTAATTCAGCATGGTATAGAAAATTATGAAGATGGACCATGGGCTTTTGTAGTCCCTGCTATTGTAAATAATTATTACAGCAGATGGTGGTGGCCAGAAAATGAAAAAGCTGGAGTTAACTCAAATATAAATTTACCCTGGACAGGAAGATATTTAGATGGTTTTAATAATAAAATAACTATGCAGGCCTATGCAAATCCTGATTCAAACTCAAATGGTGCAGGTTATGGGGTAATTAAATTTAAAAAAGATACTAAAAATGTTACTTTTGAATGTTGGCCAAGATATGTAGATGTTAAAAAAGAAAATGCAGAACAATTTACAGGATGGCCAATAACTATTTCTTTGGATTAGAATCATTAAACCACCTGTCAGGATTAAGTTTATTATATTCTTTTCCCATTCCTAAATCAAGAAAAACTGGATCTATCATATCCTTTTCCCATTCTTTAAATTTAGACTTTAGTCTATTGTAAATAGGTTTTGATGAATTAATAATATTTGTTTCTTCACTTATATCATTCTTCAAATCAAAAATATACTCATCATTTTTAATTCTTAAGTATTTATATCTTTCATCTCTGACAACATCAATATCTTTATCTCTATTCTGCCAATATAAATATTCGTGAGGTAAACCAAATTTATCACCAGTTAGATATGGTAATAGATCAACTCCATCAATATCATTTTTTATATACTTTTCTGCGGATGCTGCAGATGCAACCGTAGCAAAGACATCTAAAGCAATAATAGGTTTATCATATGTAATTCCTGGTTTAATTTTTTTTGGCCACTGCATAGTAAATGGTACTCTTATGCCGCCCTCAAAGAAGTCGCCTTTTATGCCTCTTAGAACACCATTATCTGAGAAATTATACCACTCTACTCCCCCATTATCTGAAAAGAAAATAACTATAGTATTGTCTGATATCTTTTTCTCTTCAAGCTTATCTAAAATTAATCCAATTCCATCATCCATTGATGAGACCATCGCAGCATAAGTTCTCCTTTTCTCAACTTCAATATGCATATTTCTTTCCAAATCTTTCTTAGTAGCCTGAAGAGGAGTATGAGGTGCATTATATGATAGATATAAGAAAAAAGGATTATCAGAATTATCCTCAATAAATTTTACAGCATTATTAGATAATTCCTCTGTTAAATATTTTTTAGTATCAATTCTATTTCCGTTATCATATATTCTAGTAATATAACCATCCATCTGTCTTCTCGCCTCAGTCAAATCATTTATAGTTAGGTCTTCAGGAAAATACCTGTGTCCACCAATAATAAAGCCAAAAAATTCATCAAAACCTCTTCTTTCAGGAACTAGAGACTCGTGAGCACCAAGATGCCATTTGCCTATTGCCTTAGTTTTATAATTAGCCTTTCCTAAAACATCAGGAAGTGTTTGCTCAGTCAACGGAAGTCCCATAAGCGAATCCTTAGGAGCTAATAAAATATTTCTTGTGTATCCAAATCTATTCTGATACCTGCCAGTAATTAATCCAGCTCTACTTGGAGAACATACAGCATATGAAACATAACCTTCAGAAAATACAACTCCATTATTAGCTATTCTATCAATATTTGGTGTAAAAATTTCCTTACTTCCATGAAATCCAACATCTGCATAACCTTGATCGTCACTTATTATTACAATTACATTAGGAGAAGATATATTATCATTATTCTCATAGCAAGATGAGAATATAAATATAGAAACTAATAAAAGTAATATTTTGCTCATTAAACTAATCTACTACTATATTAGAATAATTCAAAGTTTAAAGTTTTTATAGAATATTCATTAACTATATTAGCAAAATTATTTTATGAAGATTCTCAACAAGTACTTTTTTATAGCAATCTCACTTATAATGATTTCATGTGATAAAGGCTCTGAAAATATTGGAACTAATGGTGAATTTTTATTTGAATGTAATACACCCTCATACTCAAGCATGCCTGAAAGAGATAGTAAAAATGGCGAATATCATTTCTACACTTACTTCTGGCAAGAAAACCCACAGATATGTGTAAATACTTATGAAGGAGTTAGTTTAGAAGCTAAAACATTAATAACAGAAGTTATAAATGATGGGAAAAATGAACTTAGCTTACTTATGCCTGTTAATGCATTTGCATTTAATAATGGTCTATCAGACCTAAACCAAGTACAAAAAGACTGGAGTAGTCTAAAATTAGCTACCAATTTAGATTTTAGTGACTACGTTGCAGCTGCAGGAGTAGATTGGTCTAATATGCATAACGGAGGAATTATTGAACTAGCTCATGGTATTTTTGATATGCCTGATAGAGAAAATTATGGATCTCCAGCAAGAAAGATAGTATATCATGAATTCTTCCATATTCATCAAAACTCTCATAAATTTTATTTTGAAAATCAAAAGAACTTCGGTTTTAATTATAAAAAAGAAAAAAATTGGGAAAATTCTCATATGGTAGGTCCTGTTTGGTTAGAAGAAGGTGGGGCTGAGTTTGCAGCAATTTATCTTTCTGGTAAAAAAGGTTGGGTTAATTATAAATATGCCATGATTGAAGCTCTAGATGAAGCCCGAAGTGTAATTAATGATGCCACCACAAGAAATGATATTGTCTCACTCCAAGATTATGAAACATCAGATGGTATTAAACTCATAGAATCAGAAAATAATCCCAGTGGAGTAGCTAGAGAATTTGCATATCAGTACTCAGCCGGAGCATGGGCATTTGCATACCTATGGCATTTAAATGATAATAATTTAGAAGGTGCTCTTATTAATTATTATAAGATTCTTGCTGAAATTGAAAAAGAAAATATTGGAGAAGGATACAAAATATCTTTTCAACAAACCTTTGGAATGACTCTTGATAAATTCTATACTGATTTTGATACATTTATGTTGCTACCTCGTAAAGATCAAATATTAATTTTAAAAGACTAATAACTTAGCTAGTTCTTTGAAATAAGCTATAAATATATTTTCTGGTATTTCCATTAGAAGGGTGACTATACAAATGATTAAATGATTCCAATAATTCAAAATTATCACCAAGTCTACCTTTAAACATTTTATCACTATAATTTAAAATATCTAAACCACAACATTTTTTTGCACCATCAATAGCAAATTCTGAGAAGATAATGTGCCCCCCAACTTTAACTTTACTTTTAAGTAAATTAAAATAAGCTTCTTGTTGTGAATCTTTAACAAAAAAGTGTAAAACAGCCCTATCATGCCATAAATCAATCTTTTCTATATGATATAATTCTTTTGGGTTTGTTAGATCATCAACAACATATGATAATTGATTAGAATTTCCGATAAGAGCTTTTAAATTTTTTATTGCTGAGGAAGATATATCATTAACACAAATATTTGTATAACCCTTTTTTATTAATGATTCAATTAATAAAGAAGCGCCAGCACCAGCATGAAATATCATTGAATCAGAAGATAAATTGCATTTTTCAATTAAATCAACTGAAGGTTTAGGGTTATCTTCATACCAACCTAATTCTACAGTAGGATTACTATCATACGCATTATCCCAGTGTTTCTTAAAATCATAATTATTAACCATAATTTCAATGTATAGAAATTATTAATAAATAATTAATTATTTATTTAATTTTTCTAATTCCTTCTGTAAAACTTCCCATTTTGATATGGATGTAGCAAGCTTATTTTTTTTTGATTGATATTCTTCAAAAAAACTTTCATCATGATTAGAAGGGTTTATTTCAAGATTAGAATTTACTTTTTTAATATTTTCTTCTAATTCAATTATGTCTGTTTCAACTTTTTTAATCTTATTATTTAAAGACTTAATTTTTTTCATCTTTTTATAAGATTCTTTATCCATTTTCTTAGGAGAAACAACATTATTTTTTTTCTCAATTTCTCTAATATCTCCTATATTCCTTTTTTCAAGATAATAATCTATATCTCCCAGATACTCTTTTATATTTTTATCCTTAAACTCGTAAACTATTTCTGATAAACCTTGAAGAAAATCTCTATCATGTGAAATTAAAATTAAAGTACCCTCAAAGCGTTTTAAAGCTTCTTTTAAAACATTTTTAGACTTGATATCAAGATGATTTGTTGGTTCATCCATAATGAGAACATTAAAAGGTAAAAGCAATAATTTAGCAAGTGCCAACCTATTTCTTTCTCCTCCAGATAAAACCTTAACATATTTATCAACTTCACTTCCTCTAAATAAAAAAGATCCAAGTATATCTCTTACTTTACTTCTATTTTTTTCAGTTGCCGAGTCCTCCATAATCTGTAAAACAGTTTTTTTATCATCTAAATAATCTGCTTGATTTTGAGCAAAATATCCAATTTCTACATTATGACCTATTTTTAAAGAACCCTTATATTTTATTTCATTATTTATAATTTTAGCAAGAGTTGTCTTGCCCTGACCATTCTGCCCTACAAATGCAACCTTAGAATTTCTTGCAAGAATTAAATTTATAGAGTTCAAAACTTCCAAGTCATCATAATTTTTTGAAAGATTTTTAATTTCAAATATTACTTTCCCTGGATTAACTGATATTGGAAAATGTACATTCATAACACTTTTATCCTCTTTATCGACTTGTATTCTATCCATTCTATCAAGCTTTTTTATAAGTGACTGAGCCATAGATGCTTTTGAGGCTTTAGCTCTAAACTTATTTATAAGTTTTTCAGTATTTTGAATTTCCTTTTCTTGATTTTTTTGTGAAGCAAGTTGTTGTTCTCGCATTTCTTCTCTTAAAATCAAATATTCAGAATAAGCTTTTTTATAGTCATAAATACGTCCAAATGAAATTTCAATAGTTCTATTAGTTATATTATCCAAAAACATTTTATCATGAGATACTATTAATACAGCACCACTATAACTTTTCAGAAATGATTCAAACCAAATGATAGAATCTATATCTAAATGATTCGTAGGTTCATCTAATAACAAGATATCATTATCTTGTAATAAAAGTTTTGCAAGTTCAATACGCATCCTCCATCCACCAGACAAAGCACTTGTTTGTTTATTAAATTCTGATGATTCAAAACCTAATCCTGTGAGAATTTTCTCAGTATTTCCTTCATAATTATAACCTCCGATAATTTCAAATTTATCCTGAAGATTCTGAAGATCTATCATCAGCTGGTAATATTCCTTACTTTCAGAATTTTTACTATTTATTAACTGATTGTTAACATCTTCTATTTTTTTTTCTATAATTTTTATTTCAACAAAAGCCTCATATGTTTCTTCTATAACAGTTCTTCCTTCGATAAAATCTATATCCTGCTTTAAAAATCCAATTTTTAAATCTTTATCAGTTGCAATTTCTCCGGTATCAGGCTCCATCTCTTTGGACAAAATTTTTAACATAGTAGACTTGCCAGCTCCATTTTTACCAATTAATCCAATTCTATCTCTCATACCAATCCTATATGTTATATTTTTAAAGAGATCATCCCCTTGAAAAGAAATAGAAAGATTATGAACATTGAGCATGTTGAATATTTGGTTTTAGCATTTAATTAATGCTATCTTTTTTACACAATTTTTTTAGAACTTTTACATTATCATTCCATTCATTACCATCATAAAATTCAATTCCTTTAAAATCACGAACTTTATAAAGAGCTTTTTTACCATAACATGTTCCTAAATAAACAAAATTAATTTTATGTTTTTTAGAATAAAATATAACTTGCTCCATAATATATTTTCCCAATGAAAAATTTTTCATAAATTTTGTATCATAAAATGAAAACCAAAAATGAATCATATTTTCATTAGTATAAGTCAAAACATATCCAATAGGGATTTTTTTGCTATAAAAAATGAAAATTTTATTATAATTTAATCTGGTTAAAATAAGGTTTAATCTTTCTCCTGAAAGCGGTTTATTAGAAAATCTCTCTTTTGAATAATTAAGGCAAAAAGTTTTAAATTCATCTGAATGATCAAACTCTAATTTATCTATTATCTGATATGAAATATCTAACTTATCATCAACTTTTCTTATCACTCTATTATTTTCAGAAATACGTTCATAGATAGAAGTTTTAATGCGTAAACTTCTTGCTAAATAATATTTCTCAAGTGAACTATTTATATCATTAGAAAAAGGTAAAAAACCTTTATTAAAAGTCGACTCAATTTCTTCTAAACTATCCAAAATAGCATATATAGAATAACCAAAATTATACTGGTTGTAATTAACACTAGATTCCTTAAAAATTAATTTCATTAAATTAAACACTTAAAAAAAATGCAATTTAAGATTATAAAGACTAATAAACCACTAGAAAAAACATTAAATCAATTAATTTAATTTCACTAATAGATTATTTAACTCAGGCTGAGTAAAATTCCTGAACTGCCCAACCCTTAAATTTCCTAAAGAAATATCTATTATTCTTATTCTTTTTAAGAACTTTACTTTATAATCAAAGTGTCTGCACATTTTTCTTATTTGTCTATTTAAGCCTTGAGTTAATATTATTTTAAATGAATAATTATTTATTTTTTTTATTTCACAGGATTTAGTTAAGATATTTTTCAATTGAACTCCTTTTCTCATTCTTACTAAAAAATCTGTAGAAATTTTTTTATTTACATGAACTATATACTCTTTATCATTATTGTTGTCTGATCGTAATATCCTATTTACTACGTCACCATCATTTGTCAAAAAAATCAAGCCTTCACTATCTTTATCAAGCCTACCAACTGGAAAAATTCTTTTAGGATATCCTATAAAATCAATTATATTATTTTTCGTGTTAACATCAGTAGTACACTCTACACCTATAGGTTTATTAAATATTAAATAAACAAATTTTTTTTTTTTTTTAGGATTAGTAATAAGCTCTCCATCCACCCTAACCTCATCTTCTAAAGAAACTTTACCTCCTAATAAAACTTTTTTTCCATTTACCGAAACTCTATTATCTTTTATTAATTTATCTGCTGCTCTTCTTGAACAATAACCTATTTCACTTAAAAATTTATTGAGCCTTGTTAATTTAGATTTATGCATTAAAAAAAATTATATTTAAATACTAATTTATAAGATAATTAGGTAAATATGAAAAAATATAATTGGGCAATACTTGGATGTGGAAAAATTGCTAAAAAATTTTCTAAAGATTTAGCAACATTAAACAATGCAAATCTATTTGCAGTAGCATCACGCAATCTTGAAAAAGCTAAAAAATTTGCTAAAGAGTTTAATTTTTTAAATGCATTTGGAAGCTATGATGAACTTGTCAATACTTCAGAAGTAGATATAGTATACATTGCAACTCCACATTCACTACATTCAAAACATACCATTCTATGTCTAAAAAATAAAAAAGCAGTTTTATGCGAAAAAGCATTTGCAATGAATTTAAAAGAAGTTAATCAAATGGTAAATGAATCAAATATTAATAATACCTTTTTAATGGAAGCATTTTGGACAAGACTTAATCCACAATTCTTAAAAATTCAAAAATTAATAAAATCTTCAAAACTTGGTAAAATCAGATTTGTAAAATCAGATTTTATGTTTAATGCAGATTATAACCCAAAAAATAGACTATATAATGTAGATCTTGGAGGTTCTTCATTAATGGATATAGGTATTTATCCTGTTTTTTATTCTTTAATGTTTTTAGGTATACCAAGTAAAATTAAAACCTTAATAACATTTAGTGAAACTGATTCAGAAGAAAGCATTGCAATTCTAATGGGTTATAAAGATGAAACATTTGCTGTCTTAACCTCAAGTTTTGATGCCATATCTAAAAATGAAACAGAATTATGCTTTGAAAATGGGTTTATAAAGTTTGAGAGAAATAAAACCATCCATCTAAATTGTGATGGAAGAAATCAATTTATCGAGATAGAGGAAGATCAAAATTTTGGATTTCAACATGAAGCTAAACATGTAATGAATTGCTTAAATAAAAAACTAACACAAAGCCCTATTTTATCACATGAATTTAGCAAAAACTTAATATCAATACTCGACAAAATCAGAAAAGAATCTAATATAGTATTTACAAATCACGATTAATAAATATCGTTTTTAATAAAACATTAGACATTTAAAAGGTTAGGTTTGCGGAAAATTATAAAAATGAATTTTTCAGACATTCAATTAAATGAATCGATACAAAAATCACTAGTAGATTTAGATTTTATCAATCCCACTCCAATACAAATAAAAGCTATTCCTTTTCTTTTAGAATCGACTCAAGATTTAATTTCTTTAGCGCAAACTGGCACAGGAAAAACTGCTGCATTTGGTTTACCTATAATTAATAAAATTAACACAAAGAAAAAAAATACACAATCAATAATTTTATGTCCCACAAGAGAATTGTGTTTACAAATAACCAAAGACCTTAAATCATACTCAAAATATATAAAAGAACTTCGAATAACTCCAATATATGGTGGTTCTGATATTAGAAAACAGATGCGAGAACTTAAAATTGGTAGCCAAATAGTAGTAGGAACACCAGGTAGAGTTTTGGATTTATTAAATAAAAAGAAATTAGAGTTAAAAAATATTGAAATAGTTGTTCTTGATGAAGCTGATGAAATGTTAAATATGGGATTTAAGGAAGATATTGACTTAATATTAGAAGGAACAAATAAAAATAAACAAATTCTCTTATTTTCAGCAACTATGCCTAAAGAAGTTTTAAAAATTTCAAAAAATTATATGAATAAACCTAAAAAAATTGAGGTTGATTCAAAAAATGAGGGTGCTAAAGACATAGAACACAATTACTATTTAGTCATGAATCTAAAAGATAAGTATCAAGTACTTAGAAGAATTTGTGATATGAATCCAAATATTTATGGCATTGTATTTTGTAGAACAAGAAGAGAATGTAAAGATATTTCAAGCAAATTAATGCAAGATGGTTATAATGCAGATTCATTAAATGGTGATCTATCTCAACCACAAAGAGATCATGTAATGAATAGGTTTAGAAAAAAACAAATACACCTTTTAGTAGCTACTGACGTGGCAGCAAGAGGAATAGATGTTAATGATTTATCTCATATAATTAACTATAATTTACCTGATGAAAATCAAATATATATACACAGATCAGGAAGAACTGGTAGAGCAGGTAAAAAAGGTATATCAATAATTATTGGTTCTGTAAGAGAAAAAAGAAAAATACTTTCCATTCAAAAAACTATTAATAAAGAAATAACTAAAAAAGAGATTCCAAAAGGAAAAGACATTTGTGAAGTGCAACTAATGAATCTTATTGATAGAATAATTAATTCAGATGTAACTAGTGATATAGAACAATTTATACCATCTATTATGGAAAAAGTTTCTCATCTAAATAGAGAAGATTTATTAAAGCAATTAGTTTCTTTAGAATTTAGTAGATTTCTTTCTTTTTATAACAACGTATCGGATATAAATTCCGATGAGAAAATAAGAAATTCAAATAAAGGAAAAGCTGAAAAAGGATTTTCTAGATTCTTTATTAATCTAGGAAAAAAACATGATTTACAACCTCAAAATCTTTTAGGTTTAATTAATGAGCATACAAATAATAAAGATATTGCTATTGGTAAAATTGATATAATGACAGGTTTTTCTTTTTTTGAAACTCCAATAAAATATGAAAAAGAAATACTTACTGCCCTAGAAAAATTCACATGGAATAATTACAGATGTGGAGTTGAACTTTCTAAAGCTATTAGCGGTACCTCTGAAAGAAAAGAGTCAAAATTCAAAAGTTCAAGAAACGGATTTAAAGGTAATAGAGGGAAAGCAAAAGGATCGTTTAAAAAAAGTTTTAAAAGTCAAAAATCTTATAAAAGAAAAAATAAGTAAAAAAATTTCCTTGAATAAAAACGTATCATTTTTATGAAAATTTATATATTATCAGTTATTAACTTAATTTCATTTTCTTTAATGGCTCAAATAGAAATTCAAAATTTTACTGTTATATCTAAAATTGATGATATAGAAATAAGGGAATACTCTCCTGCAATTTATGCTTCTGTTACTATAGAAAAAGAAAATAAAGATCAAAATTCATCTTTTAGAATACTTGCTGGATACATTTTTGGAGGGAATGAAGAAAATCAAAAAATTTCTATGACTGGTCCTGTACATATACAAGAAAATAATATTAATGGGAAAAAATCATTGACAATGAAATTTGTTATGCCAGAAAAATATCAAATGGAAGATTTAGCAAAACCAAATGACTCAAGAATTGAAATTACCAAAAGTATAAAGAAAAAGTATGCAGCAATTAAATTTTCAGGTTATAGCAATGATTCAAAAATTAAAAATTTTTCAGATAAATTAAAAACTATTCTCAAAAGGAAAAGTATACCCTTTATAAATACTCCAATTTATTTAGGTTATGATGCTCCCTATAAATTTTGGAACAGAAAGAACGAAGTTCTTTTTGAAATAAACTAGTTTTAAACTTACTAATTAAAAAAATAAAATGAAATATATAAAATACACTATTCTTTCTATTCTTATTATTATAGTATTATTTATAACATATACTTTAACAAATCCTACGAGTCCTTTTGAAACTGTTTCATTCACTAAAGGAGATTTGAAACTTGAAGTTGAATATAGTAGACCTTATAAAAAAAATAGATTAATTTTTGGAGATAAAAATGAGAATTCCCTTGTACCTTATAATGAATACTGGAGGACTGGAGCAAATGCTGCGACAATATTTAGTACTAATAAAGATATTCAATTTGGTGACAAAAGCCTTCCTTCTGGAAAGTATAGACTTTATACAATTCCAAATCTAAAAATTTGGAAAATAAATATTAATTCAGAATCATCAACATTTTTTGCGATATCTGAACCTGACTACTCAAAAGATTTATTTAGTATTGAGATTGAAAGTAATGAAATTGAAAATTCACTAGAACAATTTACTATTGATTTCGTAAGTACCAATTCTACTCAATCTCTACGAATGCGATGGGATAAAGTTGAAGTATTAATCCCGATAAAGTAATCATATAAATGATTAAGACTTTCTTAGTTGTACTAATTTTTAGTATTTGGAGTAATGATTACAATAAAATTCAAGGGAAATGGGTTCAAAGTAATGATGAAAATATAGCAAAATCAATTCTTAATTTATATATAGATAAAAATAAATTATATGCTCAAGTTTCCGAGATATTAGATATAAATAATAAAAAAGCTATTTGTAAAGAATGTACTGGAAAAAATAAAGATAAACCTATTGATAAAATGGTAATTGTAGAGGGCCTCACTTTTCAGGATAATTACTGGCAGGGTGGAAAAATATTAGATCCTAATAATGGGAGATATTATAAGTGTTATATAAAAATGATAGATGAAAATACAATTAGTGTAAGAGGATATATTGGAATTTCTTTTTTTGGAAGATCACAAACATGGAAAAGACTAACTAAGAACTAATTTGTTTACTTAACCTCTTCCTATCATTTTCATCTAATAAAATTTTTCTTAATCGAATACTATTAGGAGTAACTTCTACATATTCATCCTTTTGGATATATTCAATAGATTCTTCTAATGTAAATTTAACAGGGGGAGCAAGCTTCACCTTTTCGTCAGTACCTGAAGAACGAACATTAGATAGTTTCTTTGTTTTAGTAACATTTACAACTAAATCATCTCCTCTAGAGTTTTCACCAATAACTTGACCTCTATAAATGCTTTCTCCATGATAAATAAAGAACCTACCTCTATCTTTTAATTTATCAAGTGAATATGGGATTGATGTACCATTTTCCATAGAAATTAGCGAGCCACTATTTCTTCCAGAAATTTCACCTTTATATGGTTGAAACTCAATAAATCTGTGATTAATAATTGCTTCTCCAGCAGTAGTTGTAAGTAACTGATTCCTTAATCCTATAAGACCCCTTGAAGGAATCATAAATTTACAAATCATTCTTGAGCCCTTAACTTCCATAGATAATAACTCTCCCTTTCTAATCGCAACCATTTCAACTGCTTTTCCAGAGACATCTTCAGGCAAATCAATTGTTAGCTCTTCTATAGGCTCACACTTCTTCCCATCAATTTCCTTAATTATTACTTGAGGTTGACCTATTTGTAATTCATAACCTTCTCTTCTCATTGTTTCTATTAATACGGACAGATGCAATACGCCCCTACCATAAACAACAAATTTGTCTCCAGAATCTCCTTTCTCTTCTAACTGCATTGCTAAATTTTTCTCCAATTCTTTCTTCAATCTTTCTTTAATATGTCTTGATGTAACATATTTACCTTCTTTACCAAAAAATGGTGAGTTATTTATTGTAAAAAGCATGCTCATTGTAGGTTCATCAATAGCAATTGTTGGTAAGGCTTCTGGATTTTCAAAATCAGCAATAGTATCTCCAATTTCAAAATTTTCTAAACCAACTACTGCACATATATCTCCAGCATTAATCATATCAACTTTTTTTCTACCTAAACCATCAAAAGTATTTATTTCCTTAATTCTAGATTTTAAAATTTCACCATTTCTTTTAACAAGGCTAACTTGTTGGTTTAGAGATAATTTTCCCCTTTGAAGTCTACCAATAGCTATCCTACCAGTAAAAGATGAATAATCTAAAGAAGTAATTAGCATTTGGGTTGATCCTTCATCAATTTTTGGTTCAGGAATATGTTCTATTACTACATCTAACAATGGTGATATTGAATTAGAAGGATTCTTCCAATCAAGTGCCATCCAGTTATTTTTAGCAGATCCATAAACAACTGGAAAATCCAATTGCCATTCTTCCGCATCTAACTCAAACATCAAATCAAAAATAGATTCATATACTTCTTCTGGTGTACAATTTTTCTTATCAACCTTATTTATAACTATAATTGGTTTTAATTTTAAATCAAGAGCTTTCTGTAAAACAAAACGTGTTTGAGGCATAGGACCCTCAAAAGCGTCTACTAAAAGTAATACTCCATCAGCCATATTCAGTACTCTCTCTACTTCTCCTCCAAAATCAGAGTGCCCTGGAGTATCAATCAAATTGATTTTTATATCTTTATAAACAACTGATACATTTTTTGATAAAATTGTAATTCCTCTTTCTCTTTCAATCTCATTATTGTCAAGTATGAAATCTCCAGTTTGTTGATTATCTCTAAAAAGATTACAATGATGTAATATTTTGTCAACCAAAGTAGTTTTACCATGATCAACATGAGCAATTATTGCTATATTTCTTATCTTATTCATTTATAAAAGCATCAATTTCGCGCAAATGTAATCTCTTTTTTTGAAATCTAAATTTTTAAGGATTTACTTTTTAAAATATTTTAATTAGAATCAATAATCCAAGAAGAATTTATGAGAATATTATTACCTATAATTGTTTTATAAAATGAATAAAAATTTAATAATAATAGTACTTATGGGAGTATCAGGTAGTGGAAAAACAACAATTGGAAAAATGCTATCAAAAGAAAAAAATATTCCATTTTTTGATGCTGATGATTATCATCCTAAAAATAACATAAAAATGATGAAAGAAGGCAAGCCACTTAATGATAAAAATAGATTACCATGGCTGGTAAAAATAAATAACTTAATAAACAAAAACTCACAAAAATCTAGCTGCATTATTGCATGTTCATCATTAAAAAAAAAATATAGAAGCATTATTAAAAAAAATATTACTATTCCTATACATTTTATTTATCTAAAAGGAGCAAAAAAAATTATTTATGAAAGATTGAAAAATAGAAAAAAGCATTTCATGAAAAATTCATTACTTAATTCGCAGTTTAAAGTATTAGAGGAACCTTCTGAAAGTTTAACTATTAATATAAGTAAAACAAAAAATGAAATTTTAAAAATTATTACAGAAGAATTTTTTTAATTAATTTTGAATCATATTAAATTAAAAATTTTTTATTTAAATAAAAAAATTATTAATAAAGTTTATCAGTAAAAAAATTAAAATTTATGAAACATTATTTACTCACTCTAATGTATATGCTTTTTATTTCTATGTTTTATTCATGTACTAAAGAAGAAGCTCCTTACCTTGGAAGAGGACTTATCATTAATGAATTTTTAGCAAGTAATGATAGTAGTTATGCTGATGATCAAGGTGATTTTGATGATTGGGTTGAATTATATAATGATTCCAGTGAACCTATAAATATAGGAGGAATGTATTTTACAGATACTCCAGATGATGATAAAGCATACCTAATTCCAAACACTGAGCCTTCAAAAACTACAATTCCAGCAGGAGGTTATTTGATTATATGGTGTGATGATGATCAGGAACAAGGAGTTCTTCATGTAAGTAAAAAACTTAAAAGTGGTGGAGAATCTATCATATTAATTAATTCTGATGGCATAACTATTGTTGATTCATATTCCTATGATTCTCAAACTACAGATATATCGATGGGTAGAAATATTGATAATATGGATGAATGGGTTTTTTATAATAACCCTACCCCTGGAGCTGCTAATATTCTTTAATATAATATATTGTATCCATAAAAATTTATATTAAAGACTTGAAATTGGAACTTTAAAAGTTTTTATTTTTTTTAACCCATCATTTTCATCTGTAAAAGATAAAATTAAATGGTTATCAAGTTTCTCTATTTGTGGAAACCCTGTTGCTCTACTATCTGAAATATTAGATAAACTAATTATATCTCCAGTTACTCCATCAATGCCTATTTTTCTTAAATTTATTGAACCAATTCCATTATTTGTAGACATCCAACTAATGACAGCAGATTCATTATCAATAAAATCTATATCTACTCTACCTAGTGGTAAAATGTCTGAGGTATTAATTAATATTTTATCACCAAATGATTCTCCTTGATTATTTGAAAATTTTACATTTACCTCTGGATTTCCTTCAGCTGCAGAAAACCAAGCAACAACAACATTTCTGCCATTTGATTTAATACTTGGTCCATTAACAGGACACCCATTAATTTTCCATTTATCATCATTTAAAGAATATGGCTTACTCCATGAGGAATTTATAAATCTAGAAACCGATATATCACGGATTTCACTTTTTGATCTATCCCTATAAACAACTATTGGAATATCATTTGATACAGCTATTGAAGTTTGACAACAATCACAAACCATATCATCAATCTCAATTTCTTTAATAACTTTACCTTTAGAATTTATAATCGCTGACCTAAGAGACATTGGTCCCGAAGCATGACCTGAATGCTTATTATTAGCACTTGTATTTCTTCCATCTAACCAAGATGATATAAAACCATCATTAAAAGGTTGAATAGATACAAAACCATGTTCAGATAATGTACCATCTCCATGCATTTTTTGTTCTGATTTCCAAGAATTTAAGGGGTTTATTAAAAAGTTGACGTCATAAGAAAAAGTTTCAACAGAACTTTTTTTTAGATAATGAGCAATTTTTAGACCATTAATTTTATTAATAGATATAGATGGAAAATCAGCCCAATTCACAAACCAATCTGTTCCTTTGACTATAAGTTCTTTATCGTCCCACTGATTATTAACAAGTTTACTCATGTAAAGAAAATTTGAATCAATCTTTTCTTCAATCCATGAAATAAATAATTCATTATCAGATACCATTAAATAAGATTCCCCTGTTTTATTTGAATTATAAGGAAAGTGAATCTCTTCTAATTTCATTTTTTCTTCACAAGAAAAAATTATTAAGCAAAAAGAAAAAGATAAAATTTTATACAAATTATTTTATTTTAATAAAAGAAATTATTTCAAAAAAAAAAGTTACAGTTTTATTTTTAAATAATAAAACTTAAAATTGAGTATTATATGAAAAAAAGATTTAGCATAAAGTATTCAATAGCAATAACAACTTTAATTATTTCTATATGGACATCTATTTCAACAAATTATTTTAATATTTCTGAATTTTCATTCTTAATTATATTAATTGTTTTATCACTTATTTTCTACTTTTCTTATAAGATATTTGATTTTATATCTAATCATAGCCTAATTATTTCAAGTATTATTATTTTAATAATTATTAAAAAAACTTTTTTATCATCAATCCCTACAGTTCCATTCTTTATTTTATTTATTCTTTTTATAACTACGCTACATAATATATTATTAAAGTCATATTTTAAAGCTATTATATGTTCTTTGATTTTAATTCCTTCTTTAATAGGATTATTTTTTGAAAAAAATATAGAAATAGAAAAATCAAATGAAGTATTTCAAAAAAATAATGGTAAAATAGAATATAACTTATTTACCTATGGATCAGGAGATGATAAAAGAAAAGAATATAACAATCCAAAAATCATATCACCATTTCTAGATGTTAAAGAAATATTAAATGTTGACTGGAATCAATCAAAATTTAAATGGAGAAAAAAATTTTGGGGATTTAGCAAAGATAAAATTCCAATAAATGGAAAAATATGGCTTCCTAAAGAAAAAAATAAGGTTCCACTTGTTTTAATAATTCATGGAAATCATGATATGCAAGATTTTTCAGAAAATGGATACGATTATCTTGGTGAATTTCTTTCCAGTTATGGGATCGGATTTGTTTCTATAGATCAAAACTTTTTAAATGGTTCATGGGAAGGTGATTTTAGAGGAAAAGAAATGACCACAAGAGCAGTACATTTATTAGAAACTATTTGTTTTTTAAAAACACAGAATACTAATGAAAAATCAATACTTTTTGATAAAATAGATTTTAATAAAATAATTATAGCTGGTCATTCAAGAGGTGGAGAAGCTGTAAACATTGCTGCAAAATTTAATAAATTATCATCATTACCAGAAAATGGTAATTTTAAATTTAATTATAATCATAAAATAGAAGGAATAATAACAATTGCTCCTACTGATTATAGATACAGTAGAAATTATCAGTTAAATGATTTAAACTATATGAGTATACATGGATCTATGGATTCTGATGAAGAAAGTTTTTTTGGTTTAAGACAATCAAACAGATTAAATATAAAAAATAAGAACATGAAAGTAAATATTCTTATTGAAGGCGCAAATCATTCTCAATTCAACTCATCATGGGGTACTAGTGATGTTGGTTTTCCATCTAAATACTTAATAAAAAGATCTAAAATATTACCAGATTGGTATCAAAGAAATATATTAAAATATTATATGTTTAATTTTATTAATGCAGCTTTTTATAAAAATGAAATTTCAAAACAAAAATTAAAAAAGAGTTTTTCTTATAAGATATCGGAGAAAAAAGAACTGAAAATTTTATCAAATTTCCAAGATGGAAGTATTAATAATATTATTGATTTTGAACAAGATGATATTTTTTTAAATAAGATTTCTGAAATTAGTGGAGATCATATAAAAGAATTTTCTTCAGAAGATTTAAATTTTAGAGGTGGAAAAAAACAACAAAATAAAGTCCTTAAAATTAAAACTGACTCTTTATCTACACTTAAAATAAAACTATTAAATGAAAATAAAATAAAATTTAAAAACCTTTATCTAAATATCTCAAATCAAGAATCATCTTCATTGATGAAAATAAAATATTATAATTTGGAAAATAAAATTATCGGTCAAAATGAATTAAAATTAATAAATAGTAAAATTGACTTACGTAATTATAAATTTGATTTTTTAACAATTAATAGATTTAAAAAAATGAATGATATAAATTTTTATACAGTATCTATAAAAATCCCTAATTTAGAAGTAGATAATTTTGAAATTTCATTTTCAAAAAAAGGAATATATTATCTAGATAATATTTACTTTAAATAGTTATGCAAAAAAATGTTTTTGGAGAAAATTTAATTTCTTGTTGTAAAAGTCCAATTACAGGATTTTATAGAGATGGTCTATGTAAAACTAATCAAGAAGATATAAGTAGTCATGTAATATGTTCTGTAGTAACAACAAAGTTTTTAAAATTTTCAAAAAAGATAGGAAATGATCTTTCTACTCCAATAGACTACTTTAAATTTCCGGGATTAAAAGATGGTGATAAATGGTGTTTATGCGCTCTTAGATGGAAAGAAGCTTTTAATAATAAGTGTGCACCAAAGGTAATTCTTGAAGCAACAAATATAAAAGCACTTGAATACGTTAACATCAATGATTTAATACTTCATCAATTTTAATTTTTTTTAAAAAAAAATATATAAATTAATATTCTAATTTTCTATTAAAACCCAAAATCATGAAAAAAATATTTATATATATACTAGTTTCTTTCTTATTCTTAGATGCTTATTCACAAAGAAAAAGAGGTAATTCTAATCCAGATAATACAACCAAAGAAGATAATATTTCATTATCTGCAATGAAATTAAGAAATATTGGCCCTGCATTTCTTTCTGGAAGAATAGCAGATATAGCTATTCATCCAAAAAATGAAAATGTATGGTATGTAGCTACCGGATCAAGTGGAGTATGGAAAACTGAAAATTCTGGGACTACCTGGAATCCTATTTTTGATAAAGAAGCATCTTATTCAACAGGTTGCATCACCATTGATCCTAATGATAATTCCATAATTTGGATAGGTACTGGAGAAAATGTTGGGGGAAGACACGTTGCATATGGTGATGGAGTATACAAAAGTACAAATGGAGGTAAATCATGGACAAACATGGGTCTTAAAAAATCAGAACATATATCAAAAATAATTGTTCATCCAAATAATTCAGATATAGTATGGGTAGCTTCTCAAGGACCACTATGGAGCTCTGGAGGAGAAAGAGGTTTATATAAGACTATAGATGGTGGAAAAAATTGGAAAAAAGTTCTTGGTGGAAATGAATGGACTGGTGTTACTGAATTAGTTATTGACCCTAGAAACCCTAATAACCTTTACGCTGCTACATGGCAACGACATAGAACTGTCGCTGCATTAATGGGTGGTGGTCCAGATTCAGGATTACATAGATCAATTGATGGAGGTGAAACATGGGAAAAACTTAAAACTGGTCTTCCTAATTCAAACATAGGGAAGATAGGACTTGCCATTTCTCCACAAAAGCCTGATGTTTTATATGCAGCATTAGAATTAGAAAGAACAAAAGGAGCAGTATATAAGTCTGAAGATAGAGGATCATCATGGACTAAAATGTCAAATACCGTTTCTGGTGGAACAGGACCTCACTATTATCAAGAACTTTATGCAAGTCCACATAAATTTGATAGGCTATATCTAATGAATGTTAGAATTTTAACATCAGAAGATGGTGGCAAAACATTTAATCAATTAAAAGAAAGAGAAAAACATAGTGATAATCATTCAATATCATTCAAAAAAAATGATCCTAATTATTTATTAATTGGTACAGATGCTGGAATATATGAATCATTTGATCTTGCTGAAAATTGGAAATATCTTAAAAATTTACCGATTACTCAATTTTATAAAGTAGCAGTAAATAATGCATTTCCATTTTATCATATTTTTGGCGGAACTCAGGATAATGGTTCAGCTGGAGGTCCTTCAAGAACTGATGAAAGGGAAGGAATTAGAAATGCCAACTGGTATAAAATATTAGGTGCAGATGGACACCAAACCGCCACTGATCCTGTATATGATGATATAGTTTATGGTGAATTCCAACAAGGGGTTCTTCATAGAGTTGATTTAAAAACTGGAGAAGCAGTTTTGATTCAGCCACAACCAAGAGAAGGAGAAAGTTATGAAAGATATAACTGGGATTCTCCAATCCTAGTTAGTCCTCATAAACCTGATAGATTATATTTTGCTTCTTACCGAGTTTGGAAATCTGAAAATAGAGGGGATAGTTGGGAACCTATTTCAGGAGACTTAACAAGAAATGAAGAAAGAATAGATTTACCAATAATGGGTAAAAGACAAAGTTGGGATAATGCGTGGGATGTTGGTGCAATGTCAAACTATAATACAATAACATCTATTTCAGAATCACCTGTTCAAGAAGGTATCATATATGCTGGAACTGATGATGGATTTATTCAAGTTACATCTAATGGAGGATCTACATGGAAAAAAATTCCTGTTACAGCTTTAGGATTACCAGAAAGAACATTTGTTAATGATATTAAAGCTGATTTATATGATTCGAATACAGTTTATGTATCTCTTGACAATCATAAAGAGGGAGATTATTCTTCTTATTTATTTAAAAGTTCTGACTTAGGAGTCACATGGACGTCAATAAGTAATAATATTCCAAAAAACACGATTATATGGAGACTTGTTCAAGATCACATTTCAAAAGATTTATTATTTACAGCAACTGAAAATGGTATTTACGTTTCAATGAATGGTGGTGGAAAATGGCAAAAATTACCTGGTTCCCCTACTATATCATTTAGAGATATAACTATTCAAAAAAGAGAAAATGATTTAGTTGGAGCTTCATTAGGAAGAGGTTTTTATGTACTAGATGATTACTCAGCACTTAGAGAAATGTCTAAAGAAAGATTAGCACAAGAAGGATCATTATTTTCAACTAGAGATGCATTATGGTATATACCTAGAAGTATTACTGGTAATACTGGCGCTGATTACTATTTTGCTGATAACCCAGAATTTGGAGCAACTTTTACTTATCATCTTTCTAAATCATATTCGACTATGAAGAAAGAAAGAATAAAAAATGAAAAAGAATTAGATAAAAAAGGACAAAGTTTTCCAAAAATTGATTGGAATGCTATTAATGATGAAAGTAGAGATGAAGGCACAAAAATATGGATTTCTATAAAAAACCTAGATGGTGAAGTTGTCAATAAAGTAAATGCATCAAATAGAAAAGGTTTAAATAGGGTTACCTGGAATTTACGTTATCCTAATGAGAGACCAATTAACCCTGATGCAATAAGAGGTAGAGGTGGTAGAGGTGGAGGCTGGTATAATATGGGAGCGCTTGCTGCCCCAGGACAATACACTGCAACACTATATAAAGAAGCTGAAGGAATTATTTCAATGCTCGATGGACCAATTAACTTTAATGTTGTTGATCTACAAAGAGGTACACTCAAAGGAGTATCTTATGAAGATTACAGAAATCATACCGAAAATATTATTTCTACCCAAAATAGACTTTCAGATATAAGTAATAAGCTAAGTGAAAGTATTAAAAGTGTAAACGCTATGAGACTAGCATTATCTAGATCAAAAGTAGAAATTAATGAGTTATCAAAACAATTATATGACCTTGATGAAGAGCTAAATAAATTGAATACTATAATGAATGGAAATTCTGCTAAATCAGAAATTGGAGAAAGAAATAATCCAAGTGTCAACAGTTATATTGGAAATGCTATGAGAGGATTATCTTCAACTTATGGACCAACAGGACAACATAAACAAAGTCTTAATATTGCTGAAAGCATGTTAAATAAAATATCTGTTGAAATAGAAAAAGTTGTTTCAAAAATTGAACCTTTAAAAATTGAGCTTTCAAAAATTGATGCACCATACATTATAGGTAATTAATTAAGTTTCAAAATTTTTATATTTTTAAACCATATAGGACTATCATGGTCCTGGAGTCCTATATAACCTTTTTTAAAAGAACCATATTTTTCAGAATTTTTCCATTTTCCAGCTGACTTTCTTTTATACCAATCATCTGACCAAGGAACAAAAGAAAGAACTTTTTTACCATTAAGCCAATGTTCCACTAAACTAGAGGTAAATCGTATTTTACTAGTGTTCCACTCACCTATTGGATTAAGAATTTTTTTTAATGTATCAGGAGTATACATAGCATAATCAGCTGCAGTTTTTTGCCACTCTTGTAAATCATATTTATAAATCTTTGAATAATTTATATCATCTATTAATTGATACTCAGGAGAAATTTCAGCAATTCCATTAAAACCTTCTTTTACATGATAAAAAATTCCACTATTTCCTCCAGGAGGAAGTTTCCATTCCATATAAAGTTCAAAATTTTCAAATTCTTCAAGACTATAAATAATATCTCCTCCACTAGACTTATCATTTTTATTAAATGTCAAAGCGCCATCATTATCAATTATCCATCCAGAAGGTAATGAATCATTATTATAAGCCCTCCAACCATTAGTAGTTGTACCATCAAAGAGATATAACCAATCATTACTTTCTTTCTTTATATTATTACAAGAAAAAATAATCATTATAAAAAGTAAATTGTATTTCATATTATTATTCATAATTAAAAATTTCTATATTTCACATCTAAAAATTCATTAGCTTCTTTTTCAGAAAATTTTGCATCCTTATTATTCCAATGTAAAAGCTTATTTGGAAATCTACCAGCTATTACACCTAAAAGTATTGTCTCTGTTAATCTAGAAGCATAATAAAATGGTGTACTACACTCATCTTTACCAAGACATGCATCTACAAATTGATGATAATGATCTGATTTATCTAATTTTGGATAATCTAATTTTTCATATTTTCCATTTATAATAAGCTTTGGAAAATCCCAATGAGGTAAAAGTAATTTCCCTTTTTCACCTATAAAAATAGCTCCTTGTTCTGGTAATTTTTCATCCTTTGGAAGTAATAAATCCTTATGTTTTGATGGTGCTCCTTCACCATCATACCATACCCACTTTAATTTTTCTGTTGTATATTTTGTTCCAGGAAATACATAATTAACTTTATTTTTTTCGGGATGTCCAAATCCATTTGATTCTCTACAATTATTCATTACAGTTTCAGGAACATCTAAATTTAATGCTGAATATGGTGTATCAAAAATATGAACTCCCATATCTCCTAATGTTCCACATCCATAGTCTAATAATTTTCTCCATTGACCAGGATGATATATTTTATCTTTATATAGTCTCTTTTTTGATGTTCCTAACCAAAGATTCCAATTTAAATTTTTAGGAATTGGATCACTACCTTCAGGTTCTATACCATCATATCCCCAATTTTTAGGAGACCATGCCCTTACTGTATGAACCTTTCCTATAATTCCAGATTGTATTAAAATAACAGCAGATTTATATTCATCAAATGAATGAATCTGTATACCCATCTGTGTAACTAAATTCTTTTCTTCAGCTAATCTTTTCATTTCTCTAGCTTCTGATACATGATGAGTTAATGGTTTTTGACAATATACAGACTTACCCATTTTCATTGCCATAATAGAAGCTGGTGCATGCGTATGATCAGGAGTAGATACAATTACGGCATCTATAGAATTAGATGCTTTACTAAAAAGTTTCCTATAATCAGAAAATGATTCGGCATTCGGATAAAGTTTTTTTGCTTTAATCAAAGCATTTGAATCAACATCACATAAAGCAACAACATCAACCATCTTATGTGATGCAATTGAATTAAGATCTGCTCCACCCATACCACCTACACCAATATGTGCTGTTCTCAATCTACCATTATTGTGCTTTGATATTAATGATGATGGGAAAAAAGATAAAGAGGCAAATGCTGCACTTTTTTTTAAAAAATTTCTACGGTTACTCATGCTTTATTATTTAATTATAAAAAATAGAAAAGTATTTTAAAAATCATGAAATGATTTTTAAAGGATTAGTGAATTTCCAATTTCCTCTTGTAAAATCAGGAAATATTTGTGGAGATCCTCCATATGTTATAGACTTAGCACTTAAGGGTGTTACTGCACTCCAAAAACATCCTTCATACATATTTTGATCAAGTTGTTCTCCATTTCGCAAGCATTCTATTATTCTATACCTCATCATAAAATCCATACCTCCATGGCCTCCCATTTTTTTAGCCTCAGCTCCTAATCTTTTATAAAGAGGATGATCAAATTTTTCGTATAAAATTTCTAAATCATCACCTTGAACCCAAGAATGATGATTTTCTGTTATACCTTCTACTCCACCTTCAAGAGCTATTCGAGTAGGAAAACCAGCTAAAGTACCTTTAGTTCCTTGAATTAAATTATGTCTTGAATAAGGTCTAGGACTAGTTTCATCCCATTGAACCATAATAGTTCTTCCAACATTTGTTTTAATAATTGAAGTATTTAAATCACCATTATTATAATCTAGATTATTCCACTTATGATCTTTAGAATAATTTTTTTCTGCATACAATTTTCTCCCAAGAGCTGGCGTAGAATAAGAAACTAAAGTATTAAAATTATCATCACTTCTAGAAAGATTCATATATTGTGCTACTGGACCTAGTCCATGAGTAGGATACAAATTACCTTTTCCTTTAGCATAATGATATGTTCTCCAAGAACCAGTACCTCTTTTTTGTTCCTCCATTTGAAATCTCAACTCATGTATATAGGCAGCCTCAGCATGTAAAAAATCTCCTATTAAACCCTTTCTACACATATTCAAATACATAAGCTCATCCCTTCCATAATTTACATTTTCCATCATCATACAATGTTTTTTTGTTCTCTCAGAGGTATTTATAATTTTCCACATATCTTGAATAGTAGTTGCAATAGGAACTTCTACAAAAGCATGAGTGCCATTATTCATAGCTTCAATTACCATAGGAGCATGATTGTTCCAATTGGTAGCTATAAAAACAATATCAGGGTTTACTTCTTTAAGCATTATCTTCCATTGATCCTCATCACCGTAATAAAGTGCTATATCATTGTGTCTTTGTCCTTTACCAATCTCTTTACAATTATCTTTAGATCTTTGAGCTAAATCTTGATATAAATCACTAACTGCAACTATCTCAGTTCCTTCTATACTTGCTATTTGTCTTGCATGACCTGAACCTCTAGCCCCAACACCAATAAATGCTGCACGAACTACTTCGAGTTTTGGAGCAGCATAATCCCCCATATATCTAGAATAAGAATCCCTCTTATTTACATTTTTTGATCCAGTTAAGATTGATGCTGTCGCTATTGCAGCACCAGATAATGATGTTTTTTTTAAAAAATCTCTTCTATCTAAATTTTTCATAATAGGAATTTATTTTATTTAAAGGTTTAATTTAAATTATTCTTTTCTATTCATCAATATAACCCAATTGAAACCTTTCAATTTCAGATTTAGAATGTTCAACATTAAAGATTTTCTTTACTTTTTTAACTATCTCTGGATAATCATTAGATACATCATTTATCTCTTTAATATCATTATCTAAATCATATAATTCAATTTCTTTATTTCCCTTAAAAATATTTTTCAGTACCCCTTTCCATTTACCATATCTTATAGCTTGTTGGCCAGAATAAGCTGGAAACTCCCAATATATATATTCTCTTGCTAAGGGTTTGTTTTCTCCTAAGATTGAATTAATTAAGCTCATACCATCAACATCATACTCAGATTTAACTCCAGCTAAGTCACAAATAGTTGGGAAAAAATCATAAGAAACTGATATAGTATTGTCAACCCTTGCTTCTTTTATTTTATTTGGCCACGAAATTATTAAAGGTACTCTAACTCCTCCCTCATAAGTATATCCCTTCATTTTTTTGGGGTTATTATCAAAAATTCCTGTGCTATTAAAATATTCAAAATCCACACCTCCAGCATAAGTTGGTCCATTATCACTTGAAATCATTATAATAGTATTATCATATATGTTCATGGATTTAAGCTGATTAACAATATCTCCTACTTGAATATCTATATATTCTATCATTGCAGCATAGGTAGCTCTAGGATATCTTGTAGGAAAATATCCTTTATTTCCAAGATAAGGATCTTCATCACCAATAATATTTTTGTATTTCTCAATCAAAGAATCAGGAGCCTGTAAAGGTGCATGAGGAAGAGGACTTGCATAATATAAGAAAAATGGATCTTTATTATTTTTAGAAATAAATTTTTTAGCTTTTTCATGTATCATTTCTGGTGCATAATCATTTTGATTAAAGACTAAATAATTATTTTCATCATATGGATCTGCATTTTCTTCTAATTTTTTTTTAGGTGATACAACCATATTATTTAATTCAATCTTATTTATATTTTCCCATAAGTGAGGAGGATAAAGATTATGAGCCATTCTTTGACAATTATATCCATAGAAATAATCAAAACCCATATTAGTTGGGATAGAAGTTGAATTTGGTGGTCCTAAGCCCCATTTACCTACCATAGCTGTATTATATCCTTCTTCTTTCAATAACTTAGGAAAAACTAATTTATCCATACCTATTGGGTATTGTCCCTCTAGATTTGGATCTTTTGACATCTTTTCATAATCCCATACATCACCTCTACTCCCATACTCATGATTTCCTCTAATTGTGGTATTTCCAGCATGAAGACCTGTTAAAAAAATGCTTCTAGAAGGAGCACAGACAGGGGATCCTGAATAAAATTGATTATACTTTATTCCTTGGGATGCTAATTTATCAATATTTTTAGTCTGAATAACTTTCTGACCATATGCTCCAAGTTCTCCATATCCCAAATCATCAAAAAAGAAGACAATAATATTTGGTTTTTTTTCTTTGACATTAATATCACACCCCAATAGGAAAAATGATAAAATTAAAAATATTGAATTGTATGACATCAATTCAATTTAATTATTATTTTTAAAATATATGTAATATGTGGATAAATAGAAATAAAAAATACTAAACCAAATAGATTAAACTATAATGTTTTTAACTCTAAAGATAACCTCTGAAGACTTTCCTTTGCATCTCCAAAATACATTTTATTATTGTCTCTAAAAAATAATGGATTTTGAACACCAGCATATCCAGGTGACATACTTCTTTTTAATACAATGGTTTGTTTTGCCTTCCAAACTTCAAGTATAGGCATACCAAATAGCGGACTAGAGCTATCATCAATAGCATCAGGATTAACTACATCATTAGCACCAATAATTATCGCTACGTCTGTAGATTTAAATTCTTCATTAGCTTGTTCTAACTCTATGAGTTTTAAATAATCAACATCAGCCTCAGCTAGCAAGACATTCATATGTCCAGGCATTCTTCCAGCGACTGGGTGGATAGCATACTTTACATCAACATCATTACCTTCTAATATTTCTTGGATTTCCTTACATAATTTTTGAGCTTGTGCTACTGCCAGACCATATCCAGGAATAATAATAACCTTTTTGGAATAAAAAAGTTGAATAGCAAAATCAGAATCATTAATTTCTTTAACATCACCTTGATCTTCTTTTAATTTTTGAATGTTAGAAGATGAAAATCCACCTATAATAACATTAAGTAAAGATCTGTTCATTGCTTTACACATTAATACCGTTAAGATTGTGCCTGCAGCACCAACAAGAATACCACCTAAAAGCATTACTTTATTGTCAAAAATTATACCTGTAAGAGCAGCTGTTAGTCCAGTAAATGAATTAAGTAAGGAAATTACAACTGGCATGTCTGCCCCTCCAATAGGGGCAACAAAGAAAATTCCATAAACTAATGATACAAACAGAATAATATAAACATATTCAAAACCTGGACTGTATGATATATAATAACAAATAAGAGATACTATAATAATAAGTAATAATTGGTTAATTATATGTTGAAAACTTAAAGCAATTTTCTCAGACCATTTATACCCATCAAGTTTTGCAAAAGCTAATAAACTACCAGTAAATGCTACAGAACCTATAAAAAGACTAATAAAAAGTATTATTTGATAATATAAGTCATTTAATGGATTACTAGCAAGTTTATAAATTTCAACAAATGAAAGAACTACAGCACTTAAACCACCTAGACCATTGAAAATAGAAACCATCTGAGGCATTGAAGTCATTTTTATTTTTTTAGCAATAAAGTACCCAATAACTGATGATATTAATAATGGAATAATTATCCATAAAAAGTTATTTAGAATAGGATACTCAGAAGGCATTACAATTGCACCTAAAATAGATAGGAACATTCCTAGAGCTGCATATTTATTACCTGTACTCGCAGATTCTGGATTACTCTGAAGTTTTAGTCCCCATACAAGAAAAAAAGCTGCAAAAAGAAATATTAATTTTTCCACTATTTTTTATTTTTTTTATTAAACATCCTAAGCATTCTATCTGTTACAAAAAAACCTCCAAAAACATTTATTGAACCAACAAATAGAGCAACTGATGCTAAAAAAAGAATAATAAAATTATCTGGATTAGTACTTTTTATTAAAATTATAGCACCTAAAATAACAATACCACTTATTGCATTAGCTCCTGACATTAATGGGGTATGAAGAATTGAAGGAACTTTAGAAATTACTTCAAAACCAAGTAATACAGTAAATAATAAGAGATATATTAGGACTTCATTATTTATTAAAAAATATAAAAAATTTTCCATATAATTTATTTTATAATACGACAACTCGAAAGTATAGAATTTTCATTTTCATTTATTATTTTTCCATTTTTAATAACATGATTTAAAAAATTAAATACATTATTTGAAAAGAGATTACTAGAATCAACTGATAATTCTGAAGCTAAAAATGAATTTCCAACAATTTTAACTCCATATGAATCAATAATTTTTGAATCCACAGTAAGTTCACAGTTACCTCCAGATGAAGATGCTAAATCAACTATAACTGAGCCTTTTTTCATTTTACGAACAAGATCATTAGAAATTAAAATAGGAGACTTACCACCAAATACTTGAGCTGTAGTAATGACAACATCTGCAGATTCTATCCTTTTAGAAACTTCTTTTTTTTGCTTATCTAGGTATTCCTTAGATTGTTGAACAGCATATCCCCCAGCAGACAAATCTTCCTGAGAACCTTCTACCTCTATAAACCTAGCACCTAAGCTTAAAACTTCTTCTTTAGCAGCTTGCCTAGGATCAGATGCTTCAACTATAGCTCCAAGTCTTTTTGCAGTTGCAATAGCCTGTAAACCTGCGACACCAGCACCTAAGACTACAACTTTTGCTGGTTTAATACTTCCAGCTGCAGTAATAATCATTGGGAATATTCGAGGTAACAATTCAGCTGCCTTAATAACAGCCTTATAACCAGATAAATTAGCCATAGAAGATAATATATCCATACTTTGGGCAATTGTTGTTCTTGGAATTAATGAAAGGTCATAAGCCTTGATGTTATATTTTTTTAAATCATTAATTAAACTTTCCTTATTTGATTCACCACTAAAATTAGAAACTAAAATTTTGTTCTTAAGTAAATCAAAAGGTCTAAGTGAATCAGAACTAACTGAAATTATTATATCTGAATTTTTAATAAGGTTTTTTTTATCAGATACACATACGAAATTTGAAAAACTATTTTTATCAATAGTGGAATTCTCTCCTATACCATTCTCGATATTTATTTTTAAATTTATTTTTTCATATTTTGAAACAGTAAAAGGAGTAATTGCTATCCTTAAATCACTACACTCTTTTAGAAATCCAATCTTCATAGATTATTAAAATTTAAAGCAATATAAAAACTTAGTTTTTTAAAAATGGAAGTTTGAACAGTGAATAAGTAAAAAACAATAAAAAGAAAACAAAAAATTCTAAATATATAAGGTAGTATGGCCATTCACCTGTAACAAGAGGATGATTAATCGGAGGGGGGTCTACTAAATACATATAATTAGCATCTAATAAAAAGTCAAGAGGCATAATAAAAATCAAAAGTATATTTAAAATAAGAAATGATTTCAACCAAGAATACTTTGTTAATTTCATTTCCATAAAATAAAAGAGATAGAGTGGAAAAATTATTATTGAAGAATGACTATAATAATATTCTATATAAAAAAAATTTGTGCCTGTATAATTATCAATTAGAGGAGTTAATAAAGCATTAATACCTCCTAATATGCCACAGTAAAAAAGAAACTCAAAAGCTAATTGTCGCTTTTTTAAGAACATAATAACACATACTAAAACAGAAGAAATTCCACATAAATGAAAAGGTAATCTTTTTGATAAAGACCAGGTACCTTCAATAAAATGCATAACATGATAAACAATGTAAATTCCAATAAACACATAAACAAAAGAATATGCTAACAATAATTTTTGATCTTTATTAACATATTTACCAAGAAGTAAAAATGCAATAATATAAATCAATGAAAAAAAATTATTTAAAATCCATTCATCAGATAAAAACGGAATTGCATAATTTATATCCATATTAGTCATTCATTTTTCACAAAATCCTTCATAATAAAAACATGAGGAAGGGTTAGGCTTGAAATTATAATAAAAATAAATAGAATTAAATTATCAGTGGTTAAAAGATTACTATTGAAATAATATAAAAAAATACCAAATACTATAGATAATAAGGTAAAAGGTAATGTTTTAATATAAAATTTAAAGAAATTATTTTCTTTCATTTCTTTAAATTCAATAAATAACATTGGAAGTGCATGGGAAAAACCAAAAAATAATGAAAAAGAAGTTAATAAATCTGTATGATAAAAAATCATATATAAAATACTCATCTCAGCATATAGCGGAATAGGTCTTTTAATTTCAGAAAGAATAACACTTAACATTAAAATAGCAATCGACAATAGTAAAAAAAAAATACCATTATAATCACTTAAATCTAGGTTACTAAATACTGAAAAAGAAGATAAAATTTCCTGAAGCTCAAAAACATTATTCAAAAACATTGAAAGCAATAAATTTGCACCAATAACAAAATTTAAAACTTTATTTTTTGTTGAATTAAATCCTATAACCTGTGTTTCTCCAAAATGATAGCATGAAATTATAAGAAATAGAAAAAGCCCTATATATGGAGATAAAACCCAAATTAAAATATTAAATATTATTAATGATATATAAATAATAAAGAAATGGAGTTTATTTTTAAATTTTCTAGCATTAGGATTTATAAAAGCAATTAAATGATCAATAGAACCATGAGGAATACCTATAGTCAACATTATTAAAAGAAAAAATATTAATGAGTAAGAACTTCCTATATCAAAAAAAATAAAAGAAAGAGAAAAAATTAACCCTATAATTTTTGAAGTATTAATGTATTTTAAATTAGATAACATAATAAAAAGATAAAAAAAAAGGTGAGGAAAACCTCACCTTTAATATTAAGATTGCAAAAAATTAGTCTCTTGCAGCTGACCAAACAGCTAATCCAAAACCAATTTTATTGATCGCATCACCAATGTTATATACAATATCCATATTTAATGGAAGAATAGAACCAAGACCAGAATACCAGCCATCAGTTCCTAACATATAACCTATTGGATAAATAGACCATCCAACAAGGACGAACCATTGTAACATTCTACCTGCTGAAGGAATTTTACCAGAAGCTTTAGCTAATGCATTTCCTACTTCACCAGATGGTCCACCAAAAATAGTAAGACATCCTACTTCATAAGCCATCCAAAAGTAAGCTAAACCAGCAATACCACCCCACATTGAAGCATCCATTACAGGCCAAATACCTGATTCTCCTAGGTATCCAGTAACTAACATTATTACAGAAGCCCATAATAATTTTTTCATTCCAACTCCAGTTAATAAAGCAAACTCTACTACCATTAATGGAACGGTTAAGATCCAATCAATATATCTAAGTTCGGTTGGTGAAGTACCCATTTCAGCCCACTGATCTCTCATATAATAATAATGTACAGCTGCAATACCAGTAATTAAAGCAGCAACAAGCATTGAATCTTTGAATTTTTTATCAACTTGACCGTGCTGTACTAAAAAAAATACAGTAGCGGCTAGCATTGAAACAGATCCAATAAAAAAAGTAAAGCCAGTAAAATCTCCTGGAGCTAAACTTGCACCTAATATAAAATTTAACATATTCATATAGTTTGGTTAAACATAAATTTTTATATAAAAATTTAAAAGGATTTTAAAAAAATACATTCGCAATATAATAAAAAAAAATAATTTTTTTTTATTTAGAATTACTATAAACAAAAAAAACTTTTTCTTATTTACTTAAAGTTTTATTTAATCTAAATGCTGAAAGAATAACTATTATAAAAAGAATTAGGCTATATAATGAATTTCCATATAATAAAAATCCAATTGAAAATAAACCAGAATAGACAAGTAAAATACCTAGAAACATAGATAATAAATCTTCCATAGGTGATTCATATTTTTCTTTATTACTAATAACTATATTATTGTTTTTTAAAAAACCATTCCATCCTAACCCATAAGGTTTAATTTTTTTATAAAATTCCAATAGTCTAGTATTTTCAGTAGGTTTAGTTAATAATGTAACAACTAACCATGAAAAAGTTGTTATAAAAACACTAAGCACTAGTTCATTATGACTTTCAAAAGCAAACCCAAAAATCTTTTCATGAAAAGAATGAAAATAAATAGCAACTAAAAAAGATACTGTCATACCTGTTATTTCACTGTATGCATTTACTCTCCACCAAAACCACCTAAGTAAAAAAATTGATCCTGTACCAGCACCAATCTGTAGTAATATTTGAAATGCATCCAATGCATCATTTAACTCTAATGCAACAATTCCTGCTAATATCATTAAAAAAATTGTTGAAATTCTACCTACTAATACAACATTTTTTTCATTAGTCTCTGACTGTATAAATCGCTTATAAAAATCAATTGATATGTATGAAGCTCCCCAATTTAAATGACTAGAAATTGTACTCATAAATGCAGCTATCAAAGAAGCTAAAACAATGCCAAGTAGACCAGAAGGTAATAATGAAAGCATGGCAGGATATGCTATGTCGTCTCCAACTATTGAACTATCTACATTAGGAAAAGCAGATTCAATATCACTAAGGTTTGGATAAATAATCATTGAAGCTAATGCTATTAAAATCCATGGCCAAGGTCTTATTGCATAATGTGCTATATTAAAAAGTAGAGTTGCATTTATTGCATTTTTCTCATCTTTTGCAGACAACATTCTTTGAGCAATATAACCTCCTCCTCCAGGCTCTGCTCCTGGATACCAAACAGCCCACCATTGAACAGCAATAGGAATAATTAATACAGTAATTAATGTATCATAATCATTAAAATTTGGAAAAAAATTTAACTTATCAGAAATTAATTCATTAGAAATTAATTCATTTAATCCACCTATCTCTGGCAAATTGATAAGATATACACATGCCCAAATTGAACCTACCATTGCTAAAATAAATTGTATCAGATCAGTTATAATAATACTTCTTAATCCACCTAGAGAGCTATAAAAAACAGTTATAAGTGAAGAATAAAAAATACATTCAAAGGGAGATAATCCCAATAAAATCCCTCCAATCTTTATACCAGCTAGGCAGACAGTTGCCATTATCATTACATTAAAGAATACTCCTAGATACAAGGCTCTAAATGCCCTAAGAAAAGTTGCCTCTTTACCACTATAACGAAGCTCATAAAATTCTAAATCTGTAAGTACTTTAGAACGTCTCCATAATCTAGCATAAAAAAATACTGTCATCATACCAGTGATCAAAAAAGCCCACCACTTCCAATTACCAGAAACACCATCTTGTCTAACAATATTAGTAACTAAATTTGGTGTGTCAGCAGAAAAAGTTGTTGCAACCATTGAAATTCCAAGCAACCACCATGGCATATTCCTTCCTGATAGAAAAAATTCCTTTGAATTTTTTCCAGACTTTTTTGTGAAAATTATTCCAACAATTATAAAAATGGAAAAAAAAGAAAAAATAATAATCCAATCAATTAATGATAATTCCATTATAATAAAATTTTTATTTTTCTAAAGTTTCTAAAGATAACTAAATTTTAATATTAATTATTAGAATTTTTTAAAGTAAGATTCAAGTATAAATCTTCTTTTATTAATCCTTATTTAATTAGTTTAGTGGTGTGAAAATTTCAATCTTCTTTTTATTTATTCTTTTAGCAAATACCACATACAGATGTGCAGAAGAAGAAAATACAATTAACTGTAATGATGCTACAAATGATATGATTGGTAGATGGGAAGGTACTTCTAGCTATACCCAACCTTCAAGTGCAAGTGGTGTGATGCAGAAATTTGCTATAGATGTTGTTACTACTGATGGATGTTTATTTTATGGAATCTCTTCTTTTGAAAATTCGAATACTACTTTCAGCATTACAGGAACAATAGATAAATATGGATGGGTTGTATTTAGAGAAACTGAATTTTCAAATGATGGTGGTGAATACACAGGATGTAACTCAAGTGGTAGTAATTGGAATAACCCATGTAATAGATGGCCATATATCAGGTATAAACCTGGCAATAAATTTGAAGATGCGCGTTTTAGGAATGATCCATATATTCTAAATGGAACATTTAGAATGCAAGGTGGTTGGAATAGTTCTGTTGGAGGAAATTATATGCTGACAAAAATCTAAATTGAATATATCAATTATTATTTTGGCTGGAGGAATAGGAAGCCGATATGGTGGATTAAAACAGGTAGATAGTTTTGGACCAAACAATGAATCTATTCTTGACTACTCAATTTATGATGCAATCCATTCAGGATTTAACAAAATAGTAATATTAACTACTAATGATCTTAAGAATTATTTTCAAGAAAAATATAATAACTATTTTAGGAACTATCCTAACATTTCATATCATATAGTTAATCAAGATTCTAAATATGGATTAAAAAAGTTCAATTACCCAAAAAAAAGAATTAAACCATGGGGAACGGGACACGCTGTTTTATGTTGTGAAAATGTTATCAATGAACCTTTTGCTATAATTAATGCGGATGATTTCTATGGAAAGGAAGCATTCAAAAAAATGAATTCTATACTAGAGAAAATTGATCTTAATAATTTTGAAGCATGTGTTATTTCATATTTATTAAATAATACATTATCAAAAAATGGTAGTGTTTCTAGAGGAGTTTGTAAAACCAAAAAAAATCAATTACTTGAAATAAATGAAACACATAAAATTAGCAATGATAATAAAATAATTTCAGGTATCACTGAAGACGGAAAAAATGTAACACTTCAAAAAAATACTGAAGTATCAATGAATTTAATAGGATTTAAAAATAATTTTTTTAGTATTTTAAATAAGGAATTTTATAAATTTTTATCTACTAATATTAATCATCCTACTAAGGAATTTTTAATACCAACCATAGTAAATAAACTAATTTTAGATAAAAAAAATATTTATGTTGAGACTACATATGAAAAATGGTTTGGGATAACGTATAAAGAAGATAAAGCATTTGTAAAAGAAAAAATAAAAAATCTCATAAAAGAAAAAATATACCCATCACACCTATGGAAATAATTAAAAAAAAATTAATTTTGAAAAAAAATATAAACTTATGAAAAATATAACACTAACAACTTTATTATTATTTATTACTATAACAGCATTTTCACAATCTGCTACTACGTATTTAAGTCCTGTAGCTAGTCCTCAAGCATCTGTAAGTCAAAATGTGGGAATGACAAATATTTCTATTAACTATTCATCACCTGGAGTTAAAGGAAGAAAAATTTTTGGAGAACTTGTTCCATATAATCAATTATGGAGAGCTGGAGCAAATGGACCTACTATAATAAAATTTTCAACGAGTGTAATTGTTGGTGAAAAAACATTAAGTGCTGGAGAGTATGCTATTGCTATTACTCCAAGAGCAGAAGGTAAGTGGACAATAGACCTTAACTCTGCTGGAAAATATCCTTTTGCATATATGAATGGTGGAAAACTTGATAAAGAAGCATATAATAATGATCTTGCTGTTAGTCTTGATGTTGATGCGGAATATTGGGATGATGACACTAGCATTGAAAGATTAAAATATTTAATTGATGCAAATGATAACAAGAAAGCTCATGTACTCATGTATTGGGATAATGTATCCATTCGATTTCAGGTAGATACAATGCCCGAAAAACATCTTGAAAAATTTGCTAAAACTTTAAAATAATCTTTTTAAGATTATGACGTCAAATAAGATTTTAAATTTTATTTTTAATCTTAAAAAGCTAAATACCCCTTCTTCAGTAGAAGTTTTAGATCCTTATATCAATAAAGAGGCTATAAATATAGTTAATCAGTTCTATAATAAATTTTATAGTGATAATAACAAAAGAACAATTTGCTTTGGAATTAATCCTGGAAGATTTGGAGGAGGAATTACTGGCATACCTTTTACAGATCCATTTTACCTAGAAGAAAAATGTAATATCATATCAAGTTATAAAAAGAAGAAAGAAATTAGCGCTTCATTCATTTATGAAATGATTGATTCATATGGAGGAGTTAAAAAATTTTATAAAAAATTCTATATATCTAGTATATGTCCATATGGATTTATTGAGAATGGAAAAAATTTCAACTATTATGACAATAAAATTCTTCTTAGGAATTGGAAAAAATCAATTATAAAATGGATAGAAATACAATTAAATAATTTTGGTGATTCAAAACAATGTGTTATAATAGGAAAAGGAAAAAATCAAAAATTTTTTGAATTGATAAACAAAGAGTATAAATTCTTTGATGAAATTATACCTCTTCCCCATCCTAGATGGATAATGCAGTATAAACTAAAAGAAAAAGAAAAACATATTAATAACTATATAACAACATTAAAAAAAATTTAACATGAGTTCAAGAAGAAAATTTATTAAAAAAATTGCTACTGTAGGAGCTTCAGCGCCTTTTATTTCAAACATAAGTGCTAAAGATAAGAAAAATAACTCTCCCATAATTATTTGCAGTAGAGGAGAAACATGGGGTGAAAAAGTTTTAAAACCTGGCTGGGATATACTTTCAAGTAAAGGAAATTTACTAGATGCTATTGAAAAATCTGCTAATGTAACTGAGCTTGATCCTGAAGACACGTCAGTTGGTTATGGAGGTTTACCAAATGAACATGGTGTAGTTCAACTTGATGCATCTATAATGTATGGACCTACCCATAACTGCGGCTCTGTTGCAGCAATCGAGGGAATAAAAACGCCATGTTCAGTAGCAAGACTGGTTATGGAAAGAACTGATCATATTCACATTGTAGGACAAGGTGCTCAAAATTTTGCTAAAAATCACGGCTTTAAAGTTGAAAATTTATTAACTGAAAAAGCAAGAAAAATTTGGTTAAGTTGGAAAGAAAATTTATCCGATTCTGATGACTGGTTTCCTCCTGTAGATAATAACTATAATAAAAAAAGAACTACAGGAACAATAAATATTCTTGCTTTAGACTCCAATAATGATGTGGCTGGAATTACTACAACAAGTGGTTTAGCATATAAAATACCCGGAAGAATTGGTGATTCCCCTATTATAGGTGCTGGACTTTATGTTGATAATGAAATTGGAGCTGCTGGAGCTACTGGAAGAGGTGAAGAAATCATAAGAACATGTGGTTCATTTTATGTTGTAGAACAAATGAGAAATGGAAAAACACCTCAAGAAGCATGCGAGGCACTATGTAAAAGAATAATAGATATTAATGGAGGTTCAAAAAACATAAACTTTAATGATAAAATTGTTGCATTAGGAAAAGATGGAAGTGTGGGTTGTGCATCAATAACTGGAAAAAGTGGTCAAGAACCAAGACTAGCTTATTGGTCTATTGATGGATTTAAAGTGTATAAAGGAACATACTTAATTGAAGCTTAATTAATAAATTATATATGTTAATTTAATTAGAAATTCTTCTGGACTTTCAGACTTTCTAATTTTATAACTAAAATCAATTCTTGATCTAGATAAAAGTATAAATTGAATTCCAGGAGCTATAATTGATGAAAATTTATTGTACCTATCTGGAAAATTATTATTCAATATAGTATTTGTTATGTATTCTAAATAAATATTAAAGTTTGTCTGTTTATAAGATTTGTATTTTCTTGGTAATACTAAATAACCCAATGAAAGAGCATTCTTAAATAAATTCAAATTTATTGATTCACCAACAGCTCTCTTATCATCTATATTATATATTCTAGTAAAGCCTGAAGTAACAGAAATTGCAAGCTTATTTATTAGTTGCGTACCTACTAATCCAAACTCCATCCCCGAATTCTGAATTTCTAAATCTAAGTTATTTTCCATAAACTTATTTTCATGATAAGCATACTTAATAAATGAAGATAACCTAGTATGAAATTTTTTTCTATCACTTGATAATATTCTTTGCTTAGAATAGATTTTAAATCCAGTAAAACTAAAATTAGGATAATCATCTGTACCAGGATTATTTGAAAATTGAATACTAGCACTTATCATCAGTCTCTTAGATATTCCATATGATACAGAAGGAATTAATAATTTTGCATTGCCTAATATAGATCCTAGAGAATTTACACCATCTAAAAATATATTTGAATTAGTTAATCTAATAACTTTAGATCCTTTTGGTATAAGGCTTGCTGGTTCAGTATTAATATATAACTCTTGGGATAAAGCAATATTACCTGTAAATAAAAAAAAAAATAAGATTAAATTTTTCAACTATTCAGAGTCTGGCTCTAGATGAAAAACCTTTTTAGATACTAAATTTTCATGATTAGAACAACAAGATTCATTATGTGAACCGGTCAAATAACAAGCATGAGAAGTGAACTCACTAAATGATTCAAAATCATTTTCTGAAATAAAATTCTTATCAATCAAATTATATGTACTTGAATTCGCATTATTAATCATAATAAAATGAAAAAGATTATTATTATAAACAGCATGATCATTATTATTTGGATTCAGCTTTTCTTCAAAATGTATTTTAATATTTCCAATAAAAAATCCAGCATCTTCAACTTTCTCTTGGATCATATCAAAATCAATAAATTTAGTATCATCAAAAACTAATTCAAATGCGGTCTTCTCTAAATCAGGAGTTATTTGTTTTATAAAATCTAACTTCTCTAGACTCTTTTGAGTTGAAAATGAACACATTGCACAAGTAAGTCCATTTACAGTTATAGTAGAATTAAAAGATTGAGCATATGAGAATAATGATGTAAATAAAAATGAAAGAATGAATAGATATTGTTTTTTCATATTAGCTAAGAATAATTTATTTTTACAAAAATACGAATAATTGAGAATAATAATAAATTCTATATACTTTTTAATACTAATTATATGTTTATCATGTGAAAGTAAAAAAGAGGAAAATAAAAGCAAAGAACTAAAACCCTTAGTCACTTTAAAAAATCAAGTATTTAAGTTAGAAGAATTAAAAGGAAATGTTGTTATTATTAATCTTTGGGCTACATGGTGTAAACCATGTATCGCTGAATTCAAAAGTCTAGAAAAATCTAAAGAAATATTTAAAGAAAAAAATATTAAAATAATAGCAGTATCTAATGAATCATTAGAAAAAATATCTAATTTTTTGTCTAAAAAACCTATTGATTTAGACTTTATAAAATTAAATGGAGATTTGAGTTATTTTAATGCTTATAGTCTACCTACAACTATTGTTCTTAATAAAGATGGGAATGAAAGTTTTCGAATAACAAACAGTATAAATTTTACAAGTAATGATTTTACAAATAAAATATTAAATTTAGAGGCTTTATAATTCCTTTATACCTAAAGTAATATTTCCAAAAATCCTTCTAGATTCTATATATTTTTCCATATGATATTTATCATAATTTGATCTATCAGAATAGACAGAATTTATCCTTACATTTTTAGAAGCTTGAATAAAATAACCATCTCCTAACCAAATAGCTACATGATCAATTCTACGTTTCTCTCCCTTATAATAACCAAAAAACATTAAATCACCAACTTGAAGGTTACTCCAATCTTTTTTATCATCAACAAGAACTCCCTCTCTAATCTGTTGAGAAGCATCCCTAGGTAAAATGTAGCCATTCATTAAATAAACAGATTTTGTATAACCTGAACAATCAAATCCTTTAGATGAAGTTCCACCCCATAAATATGGAACTCCTATTAAGCTATGAGCATTTTTAAGCAAATTTTTGATTGAATAATTCATATCTCTTAACTCTGAAATAGAATTTAAGAGAGAACTTTCTACCCATCCTTTCCTTCCATCAGGATACTCAACTTTAGATAGTTTAGAAGAATTTTCAATTACTTTTAATGCAGACCCTAAAACTAAATCAGATACAACTCTAATCTTATCCTTAGTTTCATATGAAAATCCATATGGTTTTGTGTAATAAACTATATCACTAGAAAAATAGTCATTATAATTTTCCTCAGACATTGGAAATATCCCCCCGTGATCAACCCAAGAAATATAATTATCTGGTGTTTGCACTAAATACCATTCTTCTTTTTTTGTTAATATTTTAACTCCAGTTCCTAATATTACTTGAGAAACTAATTCCGAAGAATGAGATGGATTTTTTCTTAAATTAGCAACTGAATTATTAATAATTCCATCAGTTATTTCATAATTTGGATATACTGTTATATTATCTTTAAATAATATTTCTTCCGATATCAGATACTGAAGAAGTTCTTTTTTTGCTAAACGTAAATCAGTTTCACCTATTAGCTGAATGGGATTCTTTGAATAATCTATATCAATATTCCAAATTGCAATCCTTGGATCAGGAGCATGTTTTTCACTTAATGAAGTTATTTTTTTAACTACTAATTCTTCAATATTTTTATTTGTACATGATATTGCAAAAAATAAAAATATAAAAATATAAAATTTCCTCATTATACTTATTTAAGAGTTTCAAACTTATCAAACATATCAAGAATATAAGGCAAAGCACCAGTTGAATGTGTTTTTGATTGAAGTGGAATAAATTCTACAAGAGAAGAACTTGCACCATTTGAAATAAAATTATCATATATATCTACAGAATTTTGATAAGGAACAGTAATATCACTGGTTCCATGGTACATAAACATTTTTGTTTTTGGTACCCATTGATTAAAACTATTTTCATTAAATGCTTCTGCTATAAGGTTAAGTGATGGATCTGTAAAAATATTATTTCTAAAATTTTCGGTAAATAAAACATCAATTGTATCATTTAATACATCATTAATTTGTCCTCCTGAATACTGACCATTAAAATACTGAGGTATTAATGAAGCATAAGGCTCATTAAAAATTTGATTTAATGATAAATCCCAATCATATGAGGTCTTATAGGACATAGCAACGTATGCTATGTAATATGGAACATGGTATGTTTCAAGAGATAAAAAATAATTTAAAACACCAGTTATATCATAACCTCCAGCTGCTGGAGCAGAAGCTATAAGATTTAGTCCTTTAATATTATTTTCTTCTAAATTTTTATGAGCAGACATTGTAGCAAAACCACCTTCCGAATAACCAGATAAAAAAATATTTCCATTAAAATTATAACCTTCAACCTCCGCAAGTTCTTTTGTGGCTTTTATCATATCCACAATAGTACTACCAGTAATATCAGATCTATAGTAAGGGTGAACAATATCATCTGACACTCCAAAACCTAAATAATCAGGAATAACAAATATGTAACCTGCACTAGCAGCATTTGCAAAGAAACTATACTGAATCAAATCTTCAGATGGAGCATCTCTATGTAAAGAAGTTGTGCCATGATTAAAATTTAAAATAGGGACATTATCTGTTGTTTCTGGAAAAGCAACAACCCCTGAAGCTTTAATCGTTTCTCCTTTATAGGTTGTTTTATAAGTAATTGTATACAAGCTTACACCATAATTAACATATTTAGTAATGTTTTCAAATTGTGAATTTTGAACAGCATTTAATACCATTTCACTATCTTGAGTATATAACTTCAAATACGAGTCTAAATGTATTATTGATATAGTATCAGAGTCATCACAAGAAAATAAAAACAAAAAGAAAAATATAAAAAATAAATGTTTGGTATGTCTCATTATAAAATTGAATTTAATATTAAATTTATCTTACGTAAATTTAGTTAATATTGATTTATGGACAACTATGGTATTCTATCTTTACTTCCCCCTATAATAGCAATTTTTCTTGCTATTAAAACTAAACAAGTATTTATTTCATTAATTACTGGAATATTTATTGGGTGGTTAATTGTTGGGGAATGGAATCTTCTAAAAGGATTCTTATTAACAATTGATGGAATAGTCAACGTATTTAGTGATGTAGGAAACACAAGAGTAGTATTATTTACATTTTTAGTTGGTTCAATTATAACATTTATTCAAATATCTGGGGGTGTTGCTGGATTTATTAATGATGTAAAAAAACACATCAGCACAAATGAAAATGAAATACAAAAAAGCAGGAAAAAAGTTCAAATTTTTGCTGCATTAACTGGGATTATAATTTTTGTTGAATCTAATATTTCTGCTCTTACTGTAGGTACAATATTTAGACCCATATTTGATAAATTAAAAATATCAAGAGAAAAATTAGCTTTTATAGCAGACTCTACATCTGCTCCTTCTAAATTACTAATACCTTTTAATGGATGGGGAGCATTTATTATGGGACTTCTAGTAACTCAAGGGATTGATAATCCTTTTATGGGTTTAATTTCTGCACTCCCTTATAATTTTTATCCTATTCTAGTTATTACTGTTTTATTTTTTCTTATCATAACGGGAAAAGATATTGGACCAATGAAGTCAGCAGAAATTAGAGTACGACAAGGAAAAATGTTTAATGAAGGATCAAAACCAATGGTTTCTGAAGAAATAACAATCATAAAAACTAAAAAGGGAGTTAAAGAAAATTCTTTAAATATGTTTATTCCATTATTTTCAATGGTAATTACTATGCCCTTTATGTTATATTATACTGGATATAATAAAGAATTAATAGATAGTAATCTACTAAATTCATTTTTTTTAATTATTGGAAATGCTTCTGGATCTGCTTCAGTATTATACTCAGTTTTAACTGCACTTTTTGTTTCTTCTTTTTATTATTTAATCAATAAAATTATGACAATAAGAGAAATTATTGATTATTCAATAAAAGGGATGTCTGGAATGATTTCACTCGCACTCTTAATTATTCTTGCATTTGCAATTGGAAATTTATGTAATGAGTTAGGAACAGGGCTTTATGTCTCAAATGCATTGAAAGATGTGCTTTCTCCAAAGCTAGTTCCTTTACTTTTATTTATTACGAGCTGCTTTATTTCTTTTTCTACTGGAACTTCATGGGGTACTTTTGCTATAATGGTTGCTATTGCTATTCCAATATCTAATGAAATGGGAATAAATTCTTCTATTGCTTTAGCTGCTGCTCTAGGTGGTGGACTTTTTGGAGATCATTGTTCTCCAATCTCTGATACATCTGTAATATCATCTATGGCTTCTTCCAGTGACCACATAGATCATGTAAAGACTCAACTCCCATATGCACTTATCTCTGGATCTATAACTGCATTTTTATACTTAATAATAGGATTATCTTATTAAGAAATTAATTTAAATGTTCTTTATGTATTTCTTTTCTAACTTCTACCCTAATTTCTTTCTTACCATCCTTTGAAGTACTATCAATTTTAATGGTCATATTTGGATCTCCTTCAGCTTCTTTAATTATCTTCTCAATATCCATTTTACTATCTATATCAATATCTATTGTACCCTCTCCATTCTTAAACTTCTTGATAACAATGTGTTCATTTTTTCCATCACCCTTTAAAATATTCCCCATGTGATCCATTCCCTTAATATTATCACCTATAAAAACCCCTCCCATACGTTTTGGTCCTTTAAAGTTATTTCCTACTAGATATCCTAGTATGAAAAATATAGTTGAGAAAAGAAATATTGATTTCCAGTTATTATTTATTGATTCCATATAATTATTATTTAGTTACAGTTAATTTTAATATTATATTTTTCTAACTAACAATATTCATTATTAATTTTTGTTAAAAGTTTATTTTTTCCATTATTTAATGTTCATGACTTTTTTGAGGTACTGACTTAAATGAGGAAGCAGATGATAAATCAAAATCATCAATACTACCTGATCCATAATGATAGACTTTGCTTGCAGAAGAAGCATCGACACTAATTCTATCTATAGAATAAATATGAGATGTAGATGCACTAGATGCAATTAATGAAATTGTATTCACAGTAAACTCTCTTCCGTCAAAATCTGATGCCCCACTAACTCTAAGTATTAAACTTTCTCCTTTTCCCTCAATGTCTACATTCGATGCACCTGATACCTTGAAATTCGAGTCTACAATATTTCCATTAATATCAACATCAGAAGCTCCAGATATTTTAGCGTTTAACTTAGAAATATCAGAATTTATATCTAAATCAGAAGCACCTCTTAAAACAAGTGTCAAATCCTCTATACTAGAAAATTCAATATTAGTATTGCTAGCTCCAGAAGTTTTAAGAGTATTTATACTAGGTAGCTCTATCACTATCGAAGTTTTGTCACTACCCTTCCAGTCTTTCCATCTCCATCTAGTTCTCTTAGAATAAATTTTTAATACATCATCTGAAGACTTTTCTACCGCTAAATATTCAAATTCTCTTTCTGTTGCGTCTATCGTAACAGAGAATTTATCAGATTCTTTTATTACAATATTTACAGGTATACTAACATTTACACCTTCAAAATCCTTTATATCAAAGGTTTTAGTATAAGTCTGAGCATATTTATAATTTTCAATGACTCCGGTTTCAAGCCACTCATCAACGAGACCATCATCATGCCACCTTTCTGCCATAACTGGAAGTGCAATCAGATTAAATAAAATGGTAAATAACCAAACAAAAAATATCGTTATAGATGTTGATAGTTTAGTTAGTTCTCTATTAAATAAAAATTTAGTAATTATCATTATTATTAGAATTAAAGTTAAAAATAAGTTTATGTATATCGAACAAATAATAGCAAATGGAATTTCATTAAAAATGACGGATAAATTTATTCCGTCTAACTGAAAACCTATATCTGAATCTATTATATGTACAGGTATATGATCAATTATTTCTAGTTGATTCAAAGCAAAAAATACAGTCAATACTATTACCGCTACAGAAAATCCAAAAAGAATAAAGCTTAGCAAAATCCTTATTATAGGCACTATAAGTTTTATAAAACCATTTAGTAAGGGTCCGATTAACCTGAAGGGAAATAAGATAATTTTCATAAAAATATTCTCTTCTTTATTCTCTGGATTAATTTTTTCCTTAATAAATTTTTCTATATTTTCGAGAGTAAGAGAATGTCCCGTCATGCTCATTTTTTCACCCACTGTAGTTGCTTCGGGTGTAATAAACCACAAAATGAAATAAACTATAAGACCAATTCCACCAAAAAATACACTTATAAGAAATAATATTCTTATAATAGATACATCCACACCAAAATAATTTGCAATTCCCATCGCAACACCACCAATTACTTTATCATCTTTATCTCTATAAAATCTTTTATCTATCCAATGTTCAGAGACATCTTTAGCTGGGATACCAATCCAAAAAATTATATACGCTATCAACCCAAAGCCACCAGCAAAAGTTAACGCTAAGAATAGAATTCTAAAAATTATTGGATCAACCCGAAAGTAATTACTAATCCCTGAAGCGACTCCAGCAATTACTTTATCATTTACATTTCTATATAATTTTTTGGAATCTTTACCGTTTGAAGAAAAAGTCTCTTCTTCTTTATTTTCATCATCATAAATCTCTTTAAAGTCATCTAATGTGCCCATTATTTTAATAATATTCTTTATATCTGATAATGAAATTGAGTTGTTTTTGTTAGAAATTTTTAAAAGAAAATTTTCTGCTATCCTTGATTCGATGTCAAAAATTATTTCACCATCCTTATCTATTTTTGAGAAATATAATTTAATCGATTCTAAATATTTATTTAATAAGTCATACGCGTCTTCATCTACGTTAAAAACTGTTCCAGCTATATTTATATTAATTGTTTTATTCATTATTTTAGTTTTGCATTAATTATTTTTTTTACTGAATTATCAATTTCCTTCCAAGAAACAGTTAATTCCTTCATATGTTTTTTCCCAGAATCTGTAAGAGAATAATACTTTCTAGGAGGACCTTGAGTAGATTCTTTCCAATTATACTCAACAAAACCTAATGTTTTCAATCTATTAAGTAATGGATAAAGAGTCCCCTCAACTACAATTATTTTTGATTTTTTTAAATCCTCAAGAATATCCGAGGTATACACTTCTCCTCTAGAAATAATTTGTATTACACAAAATTCTAGTAGCCCTTTTCTTATCTGTATATTAAAATTCTCTGTACTCAAGTAATTAATTTATTTTAAACAAATATTGCAATTTTAAAAAAAATTGTGAGTTATCAGTCAACCAATTATTTTCAGATTCTTTCAAATGATTAATATTAGTATTTCCCCCTATATAAAAGACTGTCGATGGATTAGGATTCCATTTCAAAAGAGGTTGCATAAATAGTGAACTGCTAAAATCATTATATTCTGCAATAATCTTAAATGACAAATCATTTGAAAATTGGTATTTCGAATTAAGTCTTAATATGTAACCTGAATAAATTTTTTCATTTGATTCTATGTATTTCATAGATTCTGAGCTAATAGATGTAGAAAAACTCAATTTATCATTTGGCCTATAATTGATAGTTAAATTTAATCTCATCCTTTTTCCAACTTCAGGGTTGCTTATATTATATGCAATTGTTTTTCCAATTAAATTTCTAGAAAAAATTGAAATCTTTTCATTTGGGGTATATCTAAAACCAATAAAATTACTAGCAAAATTTTTAAATTCATCTCCATTATACTCTTCAAATACATTATAGCTATAAGCATAATTAAAAGAAAATCCATTTTTAAGTCTCATAGAATAAACAGGCAATAAATGTACTCTTTTTAGTTTTCCATTAAAATTATAGCGTATTTCTGTCTCTATCTTAGCAAAATACAATTTTACCTTTTTATCTCTTTGATTCATGTAACCTTGTTCAAAAGAAAACTCTCTAAAATTATTCTGAGTAACAAAACCCATATCAGCTCTAAATAGTGGCGATAATTGATGATAATCAATACTTGTAACCCAATGTTCAGAATTTCTATTAAATCCTATTGAAAGTGCATTGCCAGAAAATTTTTCTCCATCAAGCACGACCGTTTTACCTTCAATAACATCTGAACTTGATATCCAATCTTTATTTGGTTCTTCTGAAAAACTATTACCATACACAAAATCTAAATTATAGGTTTTATTAAATCTAATTTTAGCATCCACTCCAAACATATTTCCCATGCCCCCTTCATTATAAAATCTATTGGTAGACAAAAATCCTACATTCGATCCGTTTTCAAAAGTTCTCTGGTAACGAAGAATGTTACCAAAACTCTCTTCTCCCTTACCAAAATAAGATCTATTCTCTCCTGGAACTAAATAGGGTGTGTCCTTATCGTAAGAAGTAAGGAAATATACCCTTTGTTTAGACCCTTGATTTACTAGTTTCGAGGCAAAAATTGGATTATTTATAGAGCGAGTATATACAGCCTCTCCATAAGAGCCTAAAATATCATTTCCTTCATTAAAAAAAGGTCTTCTCTCAGGATAGTTTATAGCAAAAGGAGAGTTAATGTTGATTCTTGTCACATCAGCCTCTACCTGTGAAAAATCAGGATTTATGGTAAAGTCTAGTGCAGTAGAGCTAGACAAATCATACCTCGCACTTAAACCTGCCCTGAAATTAGGCTTATCGTAGCTAATTTTATTTCCATCAGAGCTACCTACATAATTGCCACTTACATAGGGTAGAAATTCTAAACGTTTTTTAGGATTGACCCCTACAAGCTCAATATACGTATCAATCTGACACGAGAAACAATCATTATCCCTAGCAAATTTTCCACTAGAGACACCAATTTTACTTTCCTTCCAAGACGTTCTCATGAATGCAGTTTTCCAACTTAAAGTGTCTTTTTTTTCATATTGTAACTCTGAAAAAGGAATAGCCATTTCAACTACATAACCATCTTCACCAATAACCGCTTTTGTTTCGTAGTTTATATTATAACTTATATCACTATCATGAGCACCCAAAGTTTCCTTTAAATCGATTTGACTACCATATGCATTAGAACCAATAATAATTAAAGATCTATTATCACCATAACTGTCAAGAGCGATAGCTACCCAATCGTCCATAAATCCAGTATCTCTCTCCCTTATTGAAGCTCTTAGATATTTTATGTCCTCTATTTTAGCATCGAAAGCTACATAGAGTTTAGTGTCAGAGTAAGTAACGTAAGCTGTGGTTTTAAAAGGGGGGAGAGTATTATATCCTGGATCATACTCATATTTTAGATCAAAAATTTGAGCTCCCCCCCACTCTTTGGATTCAATTATTCCATCAACTTTTATTTTATCTCCAAGCTTTGTTGTTACTGTTGCAAATGAAAAAAATGGTAATAGAAATACAGATAAAAATAATTTTTTCAAAAGGTTTTTCATAAGAATATAGTATTACTATTATATTATACAAGGTACTATGTTATACAAAGTACCGCAAATGTATTTTATTTATTGAAAAAAAAAAAATTAAA